>Ga0105154_1000112_pt1 | contig 35532 bp, 37 predicted proteins | sample SSWtaG_FD_89672 | JGI IMG/M metagenome (GOLD analysis project Ga0105154, IMG submission 89672) | Hot spring microbial communities from Sandy's Spring West, USA to study Microbial Dark Matter (Phase II) - SSWsed_matched | ecosystem: Environmental > Aquatic > Thermal springs > Hot (42-90C) >... | reverse complement strand
GGTGAGCGCCCGTGAAGATCAAGTGGCTTGAGGGTGCGCTGGTGAGCGTGCCCGAGAAGGCTAAGCGGGAGGCGGAGCGCGCTTTAGCCAGAGTGGACTTGAACAGCCTGGGCGATTACGAGCGGGACGGTAGCTTCGCCACGCTCTACGCGGGCGAGGGCTTGCTCCTGAAGCTGGCGCGCGTGGAGGGTAGGCTGCTCGTGCTCGCTTCGGTTTGGGAGTGTGGCGCGCTCGTCGAAGAGCACGTTGTCGGCGAAGCGGAAAGGTAGCGCACTAATGCTTCGTTACTCCTAGTGTTTAACGAGCGGTGTAGCACGCGCTGATGCGAATCCCCCTATTAACACCCTTGGAGCTCGTGCCGCTTGCTCTCGCATTACCGTGTTAAGAACCGCTTGGCGCGCGCTTCCGGTTAGCTGAGCGCGCAACGCATACCTCTCTGGTGTAAACTTTATAACTTTTTAAGGTATAGGCAGCAAGCGTGGCGGAGGTCGCTAGGGAGCTGATCCAGAAGGGTGGAGCGCACCAGGTCGCGGTGCTCCTGCACCTTCTAGCGCGCGTATTGAGCTGTGGAGGCTCGTAGACGGGTGTTGCGGCGAGACCGCACGCGCTGCAGACGAGAAGACCGTTGTGCTCGACGAGCTTAGCGCCGCACTCGCTGCACAACTTGAAATCGTAGAAACAAACCCCTACCCCAGCGCCCAATGGGCGGGGGTTTTCGAGCTCAGGAGCCCGGGGAGGCTCCCTCACCGCGTGCAGCACCGCGCTTGTTTCCACGCGGTTCACGTGTTTTAATTCCCCAGAGGAGTTTTAAACCCTTCCGGGAGTAGACTGAAAGTAAATCTTTCTAACCAGAAAGTTAAAGGAAAAGCTAATATATGTATACGGAAAGCTCGGATACGAAGCGCGCGGCGCGCGCTAGGGGGGTGGTTGGGAGTGATGGAGAAAACCCTGATAGTAGCTAGGAAGGAAATCGCGGAGAACCTCAGGAGCATCAGGTATTGGGCGATCATCGGCCTGTTCGTGCTGGATCGCCTAACCTGAAGGAAGGTGCCCAGCGATACAGGTGCGAGAGCCCCCTCAACGCGCTGCAGGTGGCAACACCTCCTAGCTGCCCTAAGCGCGCGGTTGGTTGGCAAACCTGTGGTCGCTGGCAACATGGTACCTGTACCCGTGCTCCGCAAGAAAATAGTCTTAGCGCGCGCTAAATACCTGACCTTCAACACTCCTTAAATACCTGACCTTCGGCAGTAACCCAATGAGCTTGGAGGCTTGGAGGGAGGTGGCGATCCGCATAATCGGCGACATCGTGCTGTCTCCCTCGCCGGGGAAGGCGATGAGGAAGTGGCGGGAGCAGTTCCGCGTCACGCAGACGGACCTAGCGAGCGCGATGGGTGTTTCCTCCTCTGTGATAAGCGATTACGAGAGCGGGCGGCGGCGCGCTCCCGGGACGAGGTTCCTACGTAAGTTCGTCGCCAGCTTGATAGAGATCGACGAGAGCAGGGGCGGCCACACGCTCAGAAGCTTAGCCACGCTCGTAGTCGGCTCTTCGAAGCTTCAGGAGGCCGTCCTCGACATGCGGGAGTTCGAGGAGCCTATGGAGTCCAAAGAGTTCTGCGAGAGGATAAAGGCGGAGCTCGTTGTTGGCACGGGTAAGGAGCTTATACTTGGGTACACGGTTGTGGACAGCTTGAAGCTGGTGGTCGAGGTACCAGCTATCGAGTACGTTAGGCTTTACGGCGCGACGACGCAGAGAGCAGCGATATTCACTGGCGTAACATTTGGGCGGAGCCCACTCGTGGCGGTGAAGGCCATGCAAGCCGGGATGGGCGGTCTCAGGCCAGCGCTCGTCGTGATGCAGGGCGTCGCGAAGCCAGACAAGCTGGCTGTAGCGATAGCCCAGCGGGAGGGGATCCCACTCGCTATTTGCTCCATCCAGCACGTTGAAGAGCTTCTCGAAGCCCTCCGAAGCATCTAGGCGCGCGCCTAGTCGGTAGGGTGCCTGCCAACTCGCATTTGAAAAATACGTTTCTCAAGCGTATGCGAGCTTTCCGCTAGGCGAGTTCGAGCTTACAGCGACGGAGCACTCCGTTTCTACTCCACTTTTACCCTGTAGGCTTTCTTGCGCGGTAAAGTGATCTCTAGGTAGCCGGATCGGAAGGTTGCTTGGATCTTTTCAGTATCGATGTCCGACGGCATCTCCAGCTCGAGCTTGTAACCGGTGACTTCGCACCTCGCGTAGTAGGGTAGGTCGCACAGGCGCAGAGGCTCTCTCATGGAAGCCTTGACCACCAGCTTGCTCCCTATAACCGATACTTCCACAGATTCCTTGTCGACTTTCGGGAGATCCACTCTTACGAGAATCCTATCACCGGCGTCGATCACCTCGTAGAGGGGTTCTACCTCTCCCCTTTCGGCGTCTACCACGGGCTCGAAGAAACTCTCTACTTCCCTCATTAACCTCCTCAGCTCACGCCTGAGCTCCCTGAAGCTTTCTTCGAACCACTCCTCCATGCTGACCACCTACACGTACATGGCGGGGACCGTGAACTCATACGCTTTACCGGTCTCGCGCATCGCCTCCATTGTTCTCTTCATAGTTTCGCGGAGCCTTGCTCTGATCTCCTCCTCCTGCTCGAGGAGTGGTTCGACGCTGACTTTCAAGCCGAGTAAAGGGTCTAGCGCGGTGAGCACGGCTGCGGCGGCTCCTGGGTCCGGGTAGTTGAGGAAGGATTCGGCGAGCAGAGCTATGCCCTTCACGGATCTCATGTAGCACTCCTTAAGGATGAGAGCGTAGGGGCCGGATACGAACCCCTCCCTGAACAGGTTGAAGCCGCTCTTCTCCAAGAGCTCCACATCGTCCCTTGTCACGCCGGCTCCGTACACGGCCGGCTTCTCTAGCTTCATCCTTTGAGGGGATGGCACGCCGCCGAGCAGCAGCAACCGCTCAACCCCCTTCGAGCGGCTCCACTCCACTAGGTGCTGAGCGAAAGCGTAGACACCCCTCGCCCCGATCGCGACCTCGCTGACAAGTAATAGGACTTCCTTCCCACCGGCGGGGATGCGGTGTACCCTCATGACAGGGTAGGGTTGCGCGTCGTGGTAGAGGAGGACGGGCGGGAGGTATGGCGAGTCCAGGTACGCTACCATCTCGGCGTTGAGCGTTCTAACGAGGTACGTGGACGCTATCAGCCCTACGAGCCCTACATCGGGCATGCCGACGATGAGGTAGTCAGCTCGTGGCACATCTTTCAGTTCGTAGACGCTCCAATCTTTCATCGCTGTATGTTCCAGCGCTGGAAAATAAGTTCTGCGGTGCGCACTGCTCACACGGAAGCTTCAGCTTGCAGACGCGAATGATAGTGTGGCTGCAGGGATGGAAACGAGCTAAGTGAGCGATCAGCCGAATCGGCGAGCGCGTACTCTCCACTATATAGTGGAGAGGGAAAAATGGAAAAAATAAAAACTTGCTACTTACTGTACTTTTTCAACTCCTCGATGACGGGTAGAGAGCCTTTGCTAAGGAACTCCATCAGCGCGCCGCCGCCTGTGCTTACGTGCGAGACCTTGTTTGTGTAGCCGAACTTCGCCGCTGCTGCGATCGTGTGCCCACCGCCGATCACGCTGAAGGCCTCGGACTTTGCGATTGCCTCGAAGACCTTTTTGGTGCCGAGAGCGAACTCCTCGACCTCGAAGATGCCCATGGGCCCGTTCATGACTAGGCTTTTAGCTCCGGCGATTATTCTCTCGTACTCGCTTAAGGTTTTCGAGCCAATGTCTTTGATCAGGTGCTGAGTCGGCAGCTGGTTAACTCCCACTTCCCTCCTCTTACCGTCCACGTCCACTGCGAGGTCTACTGGAAGGATTATCTTGCCGCTGAACCGGTTGAGGACGTCCTTGAAACGGGAGAGCAGCTCCATAAAGCCCTTCTCCTCCAGCACCTTCATGTTCGGTTCGCCGAGGTCGTAGCCTTTCGCGGCGAGAAACAGGTTCGCGACGAGCCCGCCGGTCAGCACGTAGTCGGCAATTCCCTGGCCGAGCACGGCCTCGGAGATGTCGGCTGCGTCTTCGGCCTTCGCGCCCCCCAGGATGTAGACGCAAGGTCTCTCCGGTTTCGCCCGGACCTTAGCCAGCGCGCGCAGTTCCTTCTCAAGCACTCTCCCTGCAACCACGTGCTTGGCGACAGGCATGAAGCCAACTAGAGAGGCGTGCGCCCTGTGCGCGGCTGCGAAAGCGTCCACCACGAAAACGTCCACGTAGGGTGCGAGGTTCTGGACGAGCTCGGTTTTCGCGTGCTCCTCGGCTGTCGCGCTTTTGGTCTCCTTATCCCACATCCTCACGTTCTCCAACAGGAGGACATCCCCTTCTCGCAGAGAAGCGATGGCCGACTTGGCTTTCTCCCCGAATATATCGTCTATAAACTGAACCTTCTTGCCCAGTATTCGACCCATGATCTCGGCGTGTTCGAGGAGGCTTGTGAAGTCGGGGTCGCCTTTGCGCCCCTGGTGCGCAAGCACCACGACCTTAGCTTTCTTGGAGACGAGCTCCTTGATCGTCTGCTCCGTGTGCTCTCGTATCCTGCTGTCGTCGAGGATGCGTTTCGTGGTCGGGTCAATGGGGGAGTTGACGTCGACCCGCACGAAAACCCTCTTCCCGGAAACGTCGACGTCGTCCAGGGTCTTTATCCCGTATTCCACTAGCATGCTCTCGACCGGAGAGCTCAGGTGTAAGTCGTTATATAAATAGCTCCTTTAGCAACTTTAAAGCGGTTATCCAGGGGGCGCTGCTGCTCCGGAGAGCGCAAGCGTAACCTCGAGGGTGGCTGATAGCAGCAGGAGGGCTGCGGCTAGCGTGAGGAGAGCCAGCGTTGTTTCCAAGGCTAACGGTTTTCTCTGGAGCAGAGCGAAACTCAGCCAGGCGCTTTCGGTTAAGGCGATGGCGTACGCGAACAGGTAGAGCCACGTCGAAGGTGTGGTTAGGAAGGAGAGCAAGAGGATAGGCGCGCTTTTCGCTTCCATGTACGCTACTGCCCTTATCGTTAACCCGGTTGAGAAGGCTACGTAAGCGGCGAAGAGGGGTCCTAGCAGGGGTGCGCTCAGTGCGAGCAGCGTGTACGCGTTGTACGAGAAAACCTGGTAAACAACCTCGTCGAAAGGCTTGTTCGAAGTGAAGCTTTCTATCGCGGACCTGTACTGGGAGTAGCGCTCTCTCAGCACGTCGATAGGGGCCGGTAGGCTTGCGCCGGCGATGATCGTGGCCAACAGCAGAGCCAGCATAACCGGGTAGTTCTTCGCGCGCAGCTTAAGTGGAGCTAGCTCCTTCACGGCTTCTCCTAAGCCGCATGGCCCGGCGGCTTATAGTGTTTGCGCAGCCCGAGAGCGGGTCGGCACGCAAGCGCGAGCATCCCTAAAATAAGGCCTAGGAGAACCCTCCCATCGATTAACTATGAAGTTTTCGATGAAAGTCGGAATTGCCGGCTACGGTGCCTACGTGCCGATCTACAGGATTGAGGGATCCGAAGTGGCGAGGATCTGGGGTAGTGGCGATGAGGAGCCCATCAAGGAGAAAAGCGTGCCGGGTTTGGACGAGGATTCGCTGACGATGGCTTACGAGGCCGCGAGGGGGGCTCTCGAGATGGCTGGGGTGGAGCGCAGCGAGGTTGGCGCCGTGCTCGTCGGCTCGGAGTCCCCGCCCTACGCGGTGAAACCATCAGCCACCGTGATCGCTGAGGCCCTTGGTCTCACTCCGAGGGTTGTCGCGATCGATATGGAGTTCGCGTGCAAAGCGGGCACGACCGCCATGATCCTAGCGGCCGGTCTAATCGCAGGCGGGGCGATCAAGCACGGGCTAGCGATAGGGACGGACAACGCGCAGGCGAGGCCGGGCGACGAGCTCGAGTACACAGCTGGCGCTGGAGCGGCAGCTTACCTCCTGTCGGGAGACAGCGACAGGTTCCTGGCGGTGATCGAACAAGCGTACTCCTACGTTACCGACACGCCAGACTTTTGGCGCCGGGAGGGCGAGCGGTACCCGCGGCACGCGTACAGGTTCACAGGGGCACCCGCCTACTTTGGCCACATAGTCGGCGCGGCAAAAGGATTGATGGAGGAGGCGGGCTTAAAGCCCAGCGACTTCGACTACGTGGTCTTCCACCAGCCGAACGTGAAGTTCCCGCTGAGGGTGGCCCAGATGCTCGGGTTTAAGCCGGAGCAGGTGAAACCCGGTCTGCTAAGCGGCGAAATCGGGAACACGTACGCGGCCGCCTCGCTCATCGGCTTGGCTAGGGTTCTCGACGCGGCGAAACCGAACCAGAGGATCCTCGTTGTCTCGTTCGGTAGCGGCGCCGGTTCCGACGCGATAAGCTTAATGACGACCGATAAAGTAGGAACCAAGAAGAGCTCGTTGGAACGCTACCTCTCCAGGAAGGAGTACGTGGATTACGGGCTTTACGCGAAGATGAAAGGTATCCTGAGGGTGGCTTAGCATGAAGCGGGTGTTTGTTATAGGAACTGGAGCGACTAAGATCGGCGAGCACTGGGACAAATCGCTGAGAGACCTGGCCGTTGAAGCGCTGCTCGCCGCGGTGAGGGATGCTGGGATCGACAAGCGCGAGGTGCAGGTCCTCTACGTGGGCAACATGATGTCGGGCGAGCTGCAAGGTCAGGAGCACCTCGGCGCGCTGGTGGCTACGTGGGCTGGCATGGCCGGCGTTGCGGCCTTCAAGGTCGAAGCGGCTTGCGCTAGCGGGGGAGCGGCGCTGCACCAAGCGTACTTGGCAGCGGCCTCGGGCCTCTACGATTGCGTAGCGGTCGTGGGCGTCGAGAAGATGACGGACGCGCTGCCCAACGACGTCACGTCGGCGCTGCTCACGGCCGAGGATCAGGAATACGTCGTTTTCACGGGGGCTACGTTCGTTGGGTTAAACGCCCTAGCGTACAGGATGTACCTGTCGAAGTACGGGGTTAAGCAGGAGGACGTGGCGCGCTTCGCCGTCCACTGCCATAAGATGGCTGTCAACAACCCATACGCGCAGTTCAGGCGGGAGGTCACGCTCGAGGAGGTCATGAGCTCGCCGCTGATTGCGGACCCGATCAGGCTCCTCGAGTGCGCGCCTGTAGGCGACGGGGCGGCGGCGCTCGTCCTGTGCAACGAGGACTTCCTGAAGAGGAGTCCGCGCGACGTTCTGGTCGAAGTAGCAGGGAGCGCGGTGGCGACCGACATCTTGAGCGTCCACGAGAGGAAAGACCCGCTGACGATGGCCGGCTTCCGGAAAGCGGCTGGAGAAGCGATGAAGAGAGCCGGGATCGAGGCTTCGGATGTCGACGTGCTAGAGGTGCACGACGCCTTCACGGTGCTCGGCATTCTCACCCTGGAGGCTCTCGGCTACGCACCGCCGGGCAAGGGATGGCAGCTGGTTGCGGAGGGAGAGCTCGAGCCGGGCGGCAGGATCCCTACGAACACGATGGGTGGGCTTAAGGCGAGGGGGCATCCTGTAGGCGGTACTGGGGTCTACCAGGTGTTCGATCTTGTGAGGCAGTTGAGGGGCGAGGCTGGAGCCAACCAGGTGGAGGGAGCGGAGATCGGCTTGGCGCAAAACTTAGGTGGTGTTGCGGGGACGGTTGCCGTTCACGTCATGAGGAGGGTGAGGTAGATGGTGTGGGCCGAGAGTATACCTCGGGCTTGGAGGGAGAGAGTGAAGAAGTATAGGTTGCTCGGTGGCAAGTGCCCTTCTTGCGGGAGCGTGGTCTATCCGTACAGGCAGGTTTGCCCCTACTGCGGCAGCGAGGGTTTGCAGCCGGTCGAGCTGCCGAGGAGGGGTAGGGTCATCAGCTACACGGTTGTCAGGCACCCGCCCAGTGAATTCGTGGGGAAGGAGCCGTACGTGGTAGCGATCGTCGAGCTCGATGGCGGAGCGCGAGTTTTGGCGCAGCTTACAGACGTGAAGCCTGAGGAGGTTAGGGAAGGGATGGAGGTCGAAGCGGTGTTCAGGAGGTACAGGGAGCAGTCGCCCAACGGCGTTATCGAGTACGGCATCAAGTTCAGGCCCGTCTAGAATCTGCGATTAAGTGTCAGATAACTTTTAGACGTTCTTATAGCGAGCTAGGAAGAAACCGGTGGTTCTGTGCAAGTGCGGGAAGAGCCTGCGCACCCGCGAGCTGCACGAGAAACCGGTGTAGCCGTTTTCACCGATCATGCCGCTCGGATCCAAGCGCTCGGGTTGCAGTGTGGCGTCCACAACTTTCTCCCCTTCCTCGCTCAATAGGGAGCATGTGGAGTAGACGAGAAGGCCTCCTATCTCTAGGTGTTGGAGGGAGTTCTTCAGCATGCTTGTTTGGAGCTTTACGTAGCGGTCTACATCCGGCTCCTTCCAGAGCGCAAGCCTGAGGGCGGGGTCGCTGGAAATGGCCCCGCTGTTCGTACAGGGCGCGTCGAGGAGTACTCTTTCGAACTTCCAAGCGAGCTTTAGCGACGCGGAATCCGCAACTACAATGTGGACGTTCCTCACCCCCAGCTTTGATAGCAGCTCTTTCATCTCTTCAACCCTACCCCTAGACGCATCGACCGCGACAACCTCCGCCTCGTTGCCGGCCAGCTGCTGGATCAAGGATGTCTTCACGCCCGGAGCTGCCGCAGCGTCAAGCACTCGGAGGCCGGCACGAGGTTCGAGCGCGTGCGCGACAGCGGCGCTCCCTTTATCCTGGATGATCAACAGCCCTCTCTCGGCGAGCTTTAACACCTCGAAAGGAGGGTCTTCAACGCCCACGAGCTCTAGCAGCTCTGGGAAATCCCTGTCTTCCCTAACGGTCGCCACTTTCTCTAGGGCTTTGCTGACCTTTTGGACGCTCGTCTTCAGCTCGTTGACCCTCACCCAAACGGTGCGCCTCGAGCACGCTCTGACCAGCCTCTCAACCTCACTCGGCTGCAATCTCTCGGCGAGTTTTCTCACAAGCCACGGAGGGAAAGAGTAGGCGATCGCGATCCTCTCTTGAGGGGATAGGCGCGTTAAAGCCGAGTGGAGGGCTTCTAGGTTTCGACGCGTGAGCAGCGACTTGATCTTACCGCTAAGCAACCCGCTTTCCACGCGCGCAAGGGCGTGTGTCCCGCTGGAAACAGCCAGAGCGTAAGCTACGCGGAACGCGCACTTGCGCCTTAGCGGCAGCCGCCCCGCCCCGTTGAGTTTTAGCAGGAAATCGGCTTCCGCGAACTTTAGCAGGGCTTTCCTAGCCATCTCGAAAGCACCCTCTTCCCTTTTCCCAACTCTCTTCACAGCTTCTAGGAAGGCGCTTTCTAGCGACAGCTTACGCCGCTCCACGAGCTCGAGCGTTAGCGCAGCGAGCCTGAAAGCCGTCGGCGAAAGGCTTGTTTCCATGGTTAAGCGAGTTGCGCTAAGGCAGGAAGCTTTTGAGGAAGAAGCTGAGGTAAAGGAGCAGAGAGGCGGCGAGGAAACCTCTCTCCCTGGAAGTTCTGCAGAAAACCGATACAGCCGCGGTGAGCAGGCCGAGGGTTAAGGCTTGGAGCAGGCGAAGTAAGAGGGCTAAGACGAGCATCATCGTGTATGATACATTGGGGTAGTTCTGCCCGGTTAAGGCGAACTGCACGAGCATGTAAGCGTAGAGCGGCAACTGGGCCACAGCTAAGCCTGTGGCGAGACACAGAGGCGAGCATCTAGACCCAGAAATTAAGTGCGAAACCAGAGCGATGAAGGCGGTTGACACTAGGAAACTGACTGCGTACTCCAGCACTAGGAGAACCTCCGGCTGGAGCGTTAACGCTAGGATGCTCCTCGGAAAGAGGAGCGGTACTTGCTCGACTTCTATCAGTTTTAGCGGGAGCCGGGTGACGAGGGTCGTGGAGACCCCCACCGAAAGGCTTAGGATCAGAGCCAGAGCGCTCAGGTACGTGTTCCTGTAGAACGGTACGAAAAGCTGCTGGGGAGCGAGAATCGAGAGAATGTACTTGTCCAGGAGCACCGCGTACGGCTTCCTCGTGGCTAGAGCTCTCTTAATGGCCTCGTCCCCCTCCCTCATGGCCTTGTAGAGGGCGTGCCCCTTGCTAGTCAAAATGTACCTTCTCGATTCGTCCTTGTCCACGAAGCCTTTCAAGCCGTCCAGGTTGTAGTAAAGTGCCCCCACGCTCGTTCCCAGCTCTCGCTTAAGCTCCGAGAACGGCATCGCCCCGCGCTCAGCCAGCAGCTCGATTATCTTCCGCTTCACAGGGTTTCCGAACACGGTGTAGACCTCTTCGAAGTTTAGGGAGTCAGCGCTCTCGCCGGAAGGCATCGCGCCTAAGCCCCCATGCCTCCTATAAGGGTGTCGGCGAGCGATGCGTAGAGGAAGGGATATTAGGTGTCTTTCGCACTCTAGCTCGCGGAGCTCATGCTGTGCTACAGCATGCTTTACGATGGTTCGCCGAGCAGCTTGGATAGGTTGAGACGGCTACCTAAGGTAGCGCTCGAAGTGCTGTTGCCGTCAAGCGTACTGTTAACTCTCAGCGTCCCCGAGATCGCCGATCCTCTTCTGGACGAGGGAGCGGAGGTCGTAGCGGTTAAGTTGGTCGATGAACCGGGGAAGTCCGGGGTCGAGGGTATCGAAAGAGCGGTGATAGTAGCCGACGAGCTTGGTGCTGAGCTGGTTGTGGTCCCCGTAGAGGCTGGAAGCGCGGCGGAGACGCTGAGCAGCTTGGACGAGGCTTTCAACCTGGTAGTGGCTTACTCCAAGAAGGTGGCACTCGAACCATCTCGCGAAGCTCTCCCGAAGGCCGTCGAGTTCATGAGGGGTTTTCTAGGAGGTGTGTTCAAGCTTTCGATTTCTCCCTCCTACGGCTCCACGACAGAGGAAGTGCTGGCCCTGTCCCTGACGCACTTCGGTCAGCTGGCGGCTGTTAAGCTAGCTGGTTTCACGCGAGAAGGGAAGGTGACTAGAGTTTCCGGGGCAAGGGGGTTGAACGCTTTCGCGGTCATAAAGGAGCTAGTGGAAAGGGGGTACGACAGCTACTTCGTGCTTGATTACGAGGCGAAAGGTCTCGTACTGCCTCCTGAGGCCATCAGAAGCGACTGCGACCTTCTGGCTCAGTACATCCGCTCCCTGCTCGAGAAGGTCTAGAAGGTTGCAGCAGCTCCCGCTTCTTTGCTTCAGAAGCGCTGAGCATGACCCAGCCGATCCACGCGAAAAAGAAGATGGCGAACACCATTATGGCTGCTATAGGGAGCGCTATAACCCACCACGTCCACGCCGATTGACCAAATGACGTGGTTAAAGCTTTAACCCAGGCGATGAAGGAGAACGCGTAGAACGCGCCGAAGCCGAGCGAGGCAACCAGTATCGTGAGACCGAGCCCTTTCCCCCTCACGGGCAGCCCCTTTCCGTGGGGAGAAAAACTTTATGCGGTCTTCAGTTTCTGCGCGCTGGTAAAAACTCGAGGAATGGAAGAAAACTTTCGCCTCTTATCCGGGCTCGTGGAGGGTGAAGCGAAGCTAAAGCGGTCACATGGTATTGCCTCGCCCGCCAGGAGCGCGGCAGAGCGTTGGGCTAAGCGCAACAATGCTTATTTGAATGAGGGACGACCAACCTCTGAAAAGGTAGCTGGGCGTTGGGTGATCGGGGGTTGCCGCGGCTGGCTAGAGCGGCTAGGAAACTGGCGTCAGCGTTAGGTGTCTATAGGCTGTATGAAAAGGTGCTGGAGTCAGAAGTGTTGAGTGACGGCAGGATCCCCTCGCACGTTGCGGTGATTCTTGACGGTAACAGGAGGTGGGCGAGGGAGGAGGGGGTGCCTATTGAAGCTGGTTACAAGGAGGGTGCTCGGCGTGTGGAGGATTTCCTTAAGTGGTGCTATGATGTGGGAGTGAAGACTGTCACGCTATACGCTCTCTCTACAGAGAACATCTCGCGGAGGAGCCCCGAGGAAATCCAGCTCCTCCTAGGTATTCTCCGAGAATACTTAAGGAGGGAGTTCCGAGAAGGAGTGCTAGTGAAGAGGAAAGTTAAGGTAAAAGCCATAGGCTTCCTCGAGCTGCTACCAGCAGACATCGTAGCAGGAGTTCGAGAACTCGAAAGGAGGACGGAAGGTTTCTCGGATAGATTTTTAAACATAGCTTTAGCGTATGGAGGTCGCGCCGAGATAGTGGATGCCGCAAAGAGGATAGCGGGAGATGTGCTAGCGGGAGTTCTTAGAATTGAAGATATAGATGAAAAAACGTTCGAAAAGTATCTTCAAACTTCACACCTACCTAACCCACACCCGGATTTGGTGATACGCACTAGCGGTGAGCTACGGATTAGTAACTTCCTGCTCTGGCAGATAGCCTACTCTGAGCTAGTTTTCCTCGATGTTTATTGGCCCGAGTTCAGGAGGATAGATTTCCTGAGAACTTTGAGGACGTACCAGAGGAGAAGCCGTCGCTTTGGAGCATGAAACCCAGGGTACGAGGGCGTGTGGCTGTGCTCTCTCTTAGTAAGTACGCAACAGCATCGTTATATATTTAAGAGCGGAGTAAGGGGTATCTTTGGCTAAGCATGTCATACGACTTGCTAAGCTTCACGAGCTTTACGGATTTCATGGAATACTTAGATAATCAGATAATGCAGCTCAAATCTAAAATAGAAGTTTTAGAAAAAAGATACGAAAATTTGAAAAGTAAGGCAGATAAGGTTAGGAAACTGGAAACCATACTTAGCAAGCTTGTTGGAGAGCAGATTAGGGCGATTAACGAAGTCGACTTCATGGGGATTAGGGTGGTAATCAGCGCTCGAGCGCTTGACGAGCTTACAGCTGTGGAGGAGACGTTGGCCGCGCTTAAAGATACTCTAGCCGCTTTAACGAGGGTTAGGGAGGTTATTTCCAGCCTCGCGAAGGAAACCGATGTGGAGAAAGGCGGGTTGAGCCTGACTGTGCAGACTATAAACGGAATACCGGTGAAGCTGCTCTTCAAAGAAAGCGAGTAGCTATGAGAAATATCCTCACGACCTCGCTGATTCTCCTAACAGCTTTTGTTACGTTGGCGTACGCTCAACCCAACGCGGTTGCGCTCGAGCCTGGGTCCGAGATCTTGGGGCTGGTGGTTGTCAGCAGTCGTCTTGTTGCCGTGCTCGCTAACGGCACGGTCGCAGTTTACGAGCTGCCATCGCTGGCTGCGCAGTCTTTAAAACTGTGGGATTTCGCTACGGCGAAGCTCGTCGGCTTTGGCGCGCTTGAGGATGGGCTGTTTGGTTTTGTGTTGAGCAACGGAACGGTGCTAGCGCTAGATCCCGCGAGCGGTCAAGCCGCGTGGAGGGCAAGCATAACGGGCGGACGCTTAGAGCGCGCTGTGGTTAAAGGGCGGTGGGTTATCGCCATTTCGAAGTACAGCTACCTAGCGGAGAAGGGTAGCGTGGAACTGGATAGGGTTCTGGTCTTCGACACGAAGCTCAAAGCAGCGACTTTCAAGATCGATAGGGGTTCCGACATCCGGCTGGTTTACGCGTTCGATATCAAGGTCTCTGGCAACCTGCTACTGCTAGTCGGAATCGATACGACATGCGAGATATGCAAGCTTACCGACACCTATGTCGTCGTCTACAATCTCTCGACTTTCGAGAGAGTGTTTGCCGAGAGAGTTGGTGAGTGCAAAACTGACTTGAATAGTCGAACGCTCATTGTCGCCCGAGTAGAGGACGGCGGGGGCTTCCTGTACGATGTGCTTACCGGCTCCCGGTGGCAGTTCAGCGTGAGTGCTAAGGTCCTCGACGCAAGGACGAGAAGCGGAGAAGGCTACGTGCTCGTGCAGCAATCGAGCGAGGGGGTCGAGCTTTACCGGATTCGCGGTCAGAATGTCGTAAGGGTTGGTACTTACCCAGAAGGCCACGCGATAGTGTTCCTCAATGGAACACCGCTAGTCGCGGGGGCGGCGTCGGTGTACGTGGACGGCCAGAGGCTAAGCCCTATAGGGTGGAGACCCCCCTGGAAACCTAGCTTTGTTTTCGAGAGCGATGAAGGAGTTGCAATCCTATATGGTCGGTGGCTGGTGCTCTACGTAAGCTCAGCGAGCACGGCGCAGAGCAGCTCTGAGGCGATGGCTGTTGTTACAGTTCTAACGGAAGCGGGAGCCACGGTGGAAGTGCAGCCCTCGGGGATATTGGCGGTAGCTAACGGTTCAGGCGTTGCTGTTTTAACTTTACCCGCTGGTTCTTACGAAGTGAAAGCCTCGAAGAACGGGTTCCTACCAGCATCTGTTAGCATCACCGTTGCGGCGGGAGATAGGAAGACTCTCGAGCTTGGGCTCGCTCCCTTGCAACCTTCGGAGTCCAAAGCCTCTCTATCGATCGTAGTTAAAGGTTTGCCAGCAAACAGTACTAGCGAATACAAGCTCGAAATAGTAGCAGATAACGGGACCGCAATCGTAAGCAGAGTTCTGGGAAACCTTACACTCGAGATCGAGGCGCCGGGAGTCTATATTCTCCACGTGCTCGCAGATGGGTGTACTCCTAAAAACGAAACCTTACAGCTGTTGCCTGGAGACCAAAAGTTAGTGACGATAGAGTGCGTAGGAAGGGATGAGCCTTCCGAGAATCCAACCCAGAACTTCGCAGAGCCCGTTGCAGCTTCCACCGGGGCCGGCGAGTTGGCGCCTAAGCTCGCCTCCTATGTTCAGTTAAATGCCACCCGCTCGAGAGCGGTATTGAAGGATCTGCCGCCGCTAAGGGATATCGACGGGAGGGTTGTGGAGCTGGCTAAAGGTGTAAAGCTACTAGTTTTCTTCTACACTAAATGCACCGGTTGTTCCCTTCTTGTACCCAAGCTGAAGGATTTAAATGTCGATGTGGCTATGATCTCCCCTTCGAGCTACGATAGCGAGGCTTCTCTCAGGAGCTACAGTGAGCACGTCAACGCGAGCGGCTGGTACTGGGTTCTAGACGAAGGCGCCAAGCTGACAGCGCTATTCAACGTTTCAGCCTTTCCCACAGTCGTGCTTATAGAGGACGGGAGAGTAGTGTTCGTCGGGGTCGGAGCGGCAGAGGAGGCCCAGCAGCTGGCGGACATGGCCGCCATCTTACTCGCTAGAATCGCCGATTGGCTGTTAGACCCGGCTGTTGCGGCGATAGTTCTAGGGGTCGCGCTCCTGCTCGTATCGGAAAGGAGGCGAGAAGGGTAGGGCGAGAGGCTTTTTCGTTCTCCCAGTTTTTACTGGAGCTGCGCGCGCTACATTTAAAGAGGGTGGGTAATTAGAGATGGGGTCCGTATGGGCGGCAAAAAGAGACCTACCATATCGCAGTTGGAGAAGCGGGTGATGAAGGAGCAGACCACCAAAGCCGGTAAGCAGGAGGAGGGCAGGCCGAAGTTGAAGGTTACTAGTGAAGGGGCATTAACTCAAGCGTCGATAGACGCCGTGTACCGTGAGCTGGCAAAGCAGTCCTACGTCACTCCTTACCTTGTCGCAAACATGTTCGGATTGAAGTTGAGCGCGGCTAAGCGGGCTCTGCGGGAGCTCGAGTCTAGAGGTATGCTAAAGCTGGTCAGTGCGAACAGACGAGTCAGAATATACGTTCCTGCGAAGGCGGCCAGCTGAGCGAGCGCAGCAGAAAGGTATAGGAAGGATAGGCGCGCGCTTCCACTATTGAGGCGGAAGCGCTGTTGGCGCGATTTAAAAGCCGAACAGGTCGGCCAGGCTCTTGGTGGAAATAACATTTAGCTCTTTAACTCTCTTCTCTACTTCTTCTTTTTTAGCATTCACAACCCCGGGTTCGGCGAGCGTTACCAATCCTTCGCTGATAAGTCTTCTCAACAAGCCCCCCGGGTCGTTCACGCCCAAGCTCTTCAAATCCGCTACGAACCTTAACTCACCGACGCTCCAGTACCTGCGCAGGTACTGGAGCGCAATCGCTAGATCTTTGTCCGCCGGGGCTTGCGGCGGTGGCGTTTCCACCTCGGCTACGGCGGTTACGCTTTCGGGATGTTCAATCTCGCCAGGTGGTCTTCCGAGGCTCCGCTCCTCCTCTCTTTTTCCCTCCTTGACCTCTTCTCCCTCCTCTCCCATTAAGTACTTCAGCAGTGCACCATGCTGCTCCCTAGCTCCCTTTTGGCGCTTTTCGCGCACTGTTTTCGGTTTCGGAGCTGCCGGCGCTTTAGGCCTTTTCGCGGTGATCCTTCGAGGGATCGATATCTCCAGGTGCTCGTCAACAAGCTCGAGCTCCGGTGAAGCTTCCACTACGCCCTTCCGCTTCAATTCCTCAAGGAGCAGGGAGAGGGTGACTAAACCCACGTCATGCTCTTCCCCCCAACTTAGCAGCTCTTCCCACGACATCGATTGCTTAGCCTTAACTTCCTCTTCGAGCTCTTTGAGCAGTTTCTCGTACTCGTCCATGGCTCAATCTTCCGGCTTTGAGGTTTCAGTCGATCCTTGCAGCGTGCTCGGAGCCACTAAAGCCACTAAACCTTTGCTGGCGAGCATCTGCAGGTAGGCTAGTAGCGAGGTCTGCGCTTCTCTCCTGTGGAGCTTGAAGCGCTCGGACACCTGATCGGTGATTTCGCTCACTGTTCTCTCGCCGTCTATAAGCTCCCACACAAAGCCCCCTATCCTATCGAGAACTATTTTCCTCTCAGTAGGCTCTTTGACAAAACCGCTAAAGAGACCGGGTTTCGAGGGCTCCAGCTTTATTGTGATCACGACCTCTCCTTTCTCGTTCTTCTCCCAGCTGACCGCTGGGTTTCTTATCGGCTTGCTGGCCAGAATAACCTCTAAGGGTATCGGCGGAGGCTCGCTCCGCTTCTCCCGCTTGAACAGCGGCACGTGTTTAAAGGTGGGACCGCGTTATATTTTTGCCGCCTAGCGTTTGCGCCCCTGTCAGGTATCCGCGCTAAGTTTTTGTTGCTCGCTGTGCCACCGCCAGACGCAGGCTTTCGGATATGTCGACGGCTGGAGAAGCGCTGTTACACCCGAGGCTGCTAGAGTTAGCCAAGAAGTACGGGTACACCCGCTTCAATGACCTTCAGCTGAGAGCTTTCAGGATCCTGAAGAGGAGAGCCAACGCGGTAATCGTTGCGCCCACAGGCTACGGCAAGACAGAGGCGGCTTTGTTCCCAGTGCTAAGCTCGATCCTCGATAGGGGGGAAGCGGGGCTAGGGGTTCGAGCGCTCTACGTAACCCCTCTTCGCGCGCTCAATAGAGACATTTTCCACAGGATGAGTAGGCTCGCGGGCGATCTCGGTGTATCGCTCGAGGTGAGGCACGGCGATACCCCCCAGAGCGTCAGGAAGCGTATCGCCGAAAGCCCACCGCAAATCCTCATCACAACGCCGGAAACTCTCCAGTTCATACTCGTCAACCCGAAGCTAAGGGAAGCGCTCCACGCGCTGGAGTGGGTGATAGTCGACGAGCTTCACGAGCTTATACCGAGCAAGCGAGGGCTTCAGCTCTCGATAGCTCTCGAGAGGCTGGAGGAGGCAAGCGAGCGGAACGTGTGCAGGGTCGGGCTTTCGGCAACCATTAGGAACCCCATAGCAGCCGGGCTTTTCCTAGCCGGTGGCAGATACTTCGAGGTTATCGAAGCCTCAGGAGGGCGACGGTACGAGGTCGAAGTAGTGTACACAGGCACCTACGACGACGCGGAGGAAAGAGCTAGGTTGTTAGCCGAGCTCGCTCAGAAGCATGAGAGCGTGTTGGTTTTCACGAACACGCGTGACACGGCGGAAGCTTTAGGTGTCAGGTTGAGGAGACTGTGCGGCGGGGCAGTGGCAGTGCATCACGGCTCTCTTTCTAGGGAGCAGAGAACGGAAGTGGAACGCATGCTGAAGCAGGGTGGTTTGAGGTGCGTCATAGCCACTTCCAGCTTGGAGCTTGGCATCGACGTGGGCCACGTGAAGTACGTGGTGCAGTACATGTCCCCCCGCCAGGTCAACAGGCTTGTCCAGAGGGTAGGGCGGAGCGCGCATTTCCTTGGCGGGGTCGCTAGGGGTTGCATCGTAGCCTCCGACATTGACGACCTTCTCGAGTCCGTTGTGATCGCAAGGAGGGCGAGGAGCGGCGATCTAGAGGACGCCGAGTTCGAAGAGCTTGCCTACGACGTACTCGCCCACCAGCTCGTCGGGCTCGTCTTGGAGCGCGGGGAGGTAAGCCTGGAGGAGGCGCACAGAATAGTGGCGAGAGCCTACCCTTACAGGAACCTCAAGCTCGGGCAGCTCAGGTCTCTAGCTGAATTCCTGGCGGGCATCAAACTGCTCAGGTTGAGGGAAGGGAAATTATTGCGCGGATCGCGTTGCATCAAGTACTACTTCGACGCGGCATCCACGATCCCCGATACGGAGGCTTTCGAGGTTGTCGACATAACCGCGAGGAGGAAAGTGGGTGCGCTGGACGGCGATTTCGCCGCTTCATCGTTGAGCGAAGGAAGCAGGTTCGTTCTAGGGGGAAGAGCTTGGGAGGTAGTTAAAGTCGATTTGGAGGAAGGTAAGGTCTTCGTATCACCCTCCGATGAGCGTGAGGCCGCTATCCCAGCTTGGATCGGCGAGGATCTTCCGGTGCCGTTCAAGGTGGCTAGGGAAGTCGGAGCACTGAGGCGACGCCTGATGTGCGAGCCGTTGAGTAAGCTGGCTGAGGATTACGGAGTGGGAGAGGAGCTGCTGGCAGCCGCTAGAGAGCATGTGGAAAAGCAGCTGCAGGCCGTGGGTGTCGTGCCGAGCGATCGGGATGTGGTGGTGGAGGTGGGAAACAGGTTACTCGTGATCCACGCGTGCTTAGGCACACGCGCTAACGCGCTTCTAGCCCTCCTGCTGAGTTACGCTTTCGCCAGGGCCGCCGGGGTCTCCTCGAAGTACTTCTTCGACGCCTATCGCGTTGCGCTCTCCCTTTCAAGGGACGTGGGTGCCGAGGAGCTTAAGGAACTTCTTACAGAAAAGTTGGAGAAGTTGCTCGCGGATGTCGGCAGCGCGGTAAGGAGCTCGAGCTTGTACCTTTGGAAGATGCTGCAGGTTTGCCAGAGGATGGGAGTTGTGGAAAAAGGCTCGAGGCTCAAGCTGCCGGTAAGAAAGCTGGCTGAGTTGTTCGAGGGTACCCCGCTTGACGACGAGGTTACCAAAGAGCTCTTGAGCACCCGCTTAGACCTCAACGCCCTGAGAGAGCTCTCCGCGAGTTTGAAGCAAGGGCGCGTGCTGCTACACATCGTGCGCGTGAAAGAGTTCTCTCCGATGGCTAAAAGCATGTTCGAGAAGCCTTACAGAGCGGGCGTTCTCGCTAAAGGGTTTGAGCAGCTTCTCGTGTTGGACACTATTAAAAAACGCCTCGAGAGGTCGCACATACTTCTCGTATGCCTTCACTGCTTAAAGTGGAGCAGAGAAGTTTCGGTGGGCGAAACGGGTGAGGAGGTGAAATGCCCTGTTTGCGGTTCGAAGGTAATCGCTGCGCTCAACCCGTGGGATACCGGTGCTGTGAAGCTGCTCGAGAAGTGGAGAAGGGGAGGGAAGCTGACCGAGGAGGAGCTGCGGGTCGTCAGAAACGCGCAAAAAAGCGCTATCCTCGTCATGAGCTACGGTAGAAAGGCTCTGCTCTGCCTTGCAGGTAGAGGGGTAGGACCCGCCGTAGCCGCTCGAATCCTAAGCTTGAGTAGGACAGAGGAGGATCTCCTAAGGGAGATAGCCAAAGCAGAATCCGATTACCTGAGAACCCGGGAGTACTGGCACGACTCCCAGCACTCTCAACCTTCTCCTGCGTCGAACGGGAGGAAGTAACCTCTGTCAAAGTTTTGGGTTGCACGCGTGTTAACGAGCATGCGGGAGTGAGCATCTGCGGGTATTAGGGCGCGTAGCGGCGCCAGAAGGGTCAAGTGGGTTCTGACGGACCTCTCGAGAAAGGAGGACAGTCTCTGAGGTGCTCGAGAAAAATTTAAGAGGGATTCCTCGGGGCCAGGAGGGGGAAGTATGGAGTACGTGTATGCCAGTTTACTGCTTCACTACGCTAAGCGCCCGATAAACGAGGACACCTTGAGAAAGGTCCTCGAAGCTGCAGGGATCGAGGTTGACGATGTGAGAGTAAAGGCCGTGGTAGCGGCGCTGAGCAGTGTTAACATCGACGAGGCTATAAAGAGCGCTAGCATAGCTGTACCGGCAGCGGCAACTGCCGCGCAACCGGTACAGCCTGAGGCGCAAGCAGCGGCGCCTAAGGAGGAGGCTGAAACCAAGAAGGAGGAGGAAAAGCCGAGCGAGGAGGAAGCTGTCGAAGGGTTAGCTGCGCTCTTCGGATAGAGCCTTCAGGTACACTTCCAGCTTACGCGGGTCTTCGCAGTACAGTCTAACTCTGTTCACTCCGCCGCCGACGTTTACATGCGTTTTTACCCGTAGTTCCATGAACTTTCTCCGCGTATCCACCTTCATGCCAAGCGCTTTGATAGGAGCCTTAATGGGCGTTCGGCCTTCCAGTATCAACCCCCGATCAGTTACTAGGTAGAAAGATGGGATCTCCAACCTCCCGCCGATGTGTTCAAGGTACTTCCCGCTGGCGTAGGTGATCGTGTACAACACTAAAGTCAGCAACCCGTAAAATAACAGGAAAGTGAGGAATTGTTGAGCATTAGGGGAGAGGCTTAGCGACCTGAGAAGGCTTCCCAAGCTTTGCAGCGCTCTCTCGCGCGCCGCCGGGACGAGCAGAACTAGCATGAACACAAAAGGGGCTAGGAGCTGCGGGAGCGTGGCTCTCACTTGTTCGTTCATTTCTCGGTTTAAATCTCGATCCTTGGATTTCAGCCTGGCGACTTCTTCGCTGCTGACGGAAAGTAGAGGCTTTCCCGCCTTTACGTACTCTAGGTCTCGGAAAATCGCGCGTGCGCTGCGCCCCGCGATTGCAAAGGTGATCGCTAGCATAGCAAAGATGTAGAAGAGCATGAAAGTGCCTAATTGCTCCGGAAAGTACGTGGACATGTAGGCAAAGAGCACCAGCAAGGCTACAGACACAAGCCAGTTGAAGCGTGAGTCCACACCACCCGCTGGAGGTACGCATTGAAAACCTTTTTGCAGTCGAGGAGGTTTGCGAAGCGTTAAAGCCGTCTTCGCGCTCGTCTCGACGCACCGAGCTAAATTTAAGCCTCGAGGTCCCCGGTGGGAGGATGCTGGAGGGGAAGCCTGTCAAAGCGGCGGAGGTTTTCGGAGCGGAAGACGGGCTAAAGGTTACTGTGAAAGGATGGGTTTACCGCTTCAGAGACCTCGGCGACAAGGTCTTTTTGGTGATTAGGGATTCAACTGGGATCGTTCAAGCTGTATTTAGCGGCGAGCTCGCGAACAAAGCACGCGAAGCTGATATTGAGTCCTCTGTAGTCGTCTCCGGCAGTGTTAGAACCGACAGGAGGGCACCGGGGGGGAAGGAGATATTAGGTGAGTACGTGGGGTTGGTCGGCGAATCGCAGAACTTCCCGATCACGAAAGACTTCTCCCGCGACTTCCTCTTGGATGTAAGGCACCTGTGGGTTAGGAGCAGGAGAATGCAAGCTGTACTGAAGATCCGGCACACCGTTTTCGGCGCGCTCCACGAGTACTTCAGGAACCACGGCTACTACGAGGTTCAAGCTCCCATGTTCATCACCGCGGCTGTGGAAGGCGGGGCCACGCTCTTCCCTGTGAAGTACGTGGACGGCAGCACAGTCTACCTCACGCAGTCCTCCCAGTTCTACCTTGAAGCGCTCATATTCAGCCTCGAAAAAGTGTACACGGTCGCGCCGTCGTTCAGGGCCGAGAAGTCGAGAACTCGGAGGCACTTGACGGAGTTCTGGCACTGCGAGGCCGAAGTCGCGTGGGCCGGTTTAGAGGACATAATGAAGGTCGAGGAGGAAGCTGTGTGGCATGTAGTGGAGAAGGTCCTAGAGGTTAACCAAGGCGAGCTCAAGCTGCTGGGTAGGGATGCCGAGAGGCTGGAGCGCTGCAAACCGCCCTTCTATAGGGTAAGCTACGACGAAGCCCTAGAGATCCTGGATAGGAAGGGAGTAAAAGTCGCATGGGGCGAAGATTTGGGCGCGGACGAGGAGCGCGCGCTGGTCGAAGAGTTCGACAAGCCCGTCTTTGTGCACCGCTACCCTGAGAAAGCGAAAGCATTTTACCATAAGAGCGATCCCAAGCGGCCGGAAGTAACCCTTTCCGCGGACCTCCTAGCCCCCGAGGGATACGGCGAGATAATAGGCGGGGGTGAGCGTATAGAAAGGCTGGACGAGCTGGTCGATAAGATCAAGCGCTTCGGTCTCAAGCCGGAAGATTACGAGTGGTACCTAGACCTGCGCAGGTACGGTTCGGTCCCCCACGCGGGATTCGGCTTAGGTGTCGACCGGCTCGTCATGTGGGTAGCCGGGTTAGAGCACATAGTGGACGCTTTACCCTTCCCTAGAACTGTCAGGCGGGTACACCCGTAAGCGCGCATAACTGGCGCACGCTAGAATTTAAAACCCTCCTCTATTATGGGTAGCGCAGCGCCCCGGTAGCTCAGCCCGGTAGAGCGCCGGCCACGCGCGAACGCGCCGGAATCGTAAGCGGCGCCCCAGCAGCCAGGGCAGCCGGAGAGGGGATAGCCCCCCACGGAGGACCCGGGTTCGAAGCCCGGCCGGGGCTCCATTCTCACATCCTTTTCAAGATAATAGCGATTTCCGTTGCGAGAGCTCCCGCCGCAGCAGCAACCGCTAAGGCAAGATCCACAAGCGGATACGCTAGCCTTTCCAACCCACCCTGCTTCATGCGCGACGCGTGGTAGGCGTAGAATGGAGCCAGTACGAGCGCTAGAAGAGTCCCGGCCGCTTTTGCATGACCTAGCGCGAAAAGCGCTAAGGTTGCAGCCAATATCGCAGTTAGGGAGTAGGTGAGCGCTGTGAGAGCTCTGGAGTAGAAGCTCCCTCGAGAGCGGCGGCGGAAAAGGGGTAGCCCGCGCCCATACTCGTAGTACCTTTTCAAGACGCTCAGTAGGTTGGTGCGGTTGTAGTGGTATACGAGGACTGGGCTGCACAGTATTCTCCGCCCAGTCGCAAGCAGCCTGTAGGCGAAGTCGAGGTCTTCGAACCCGAACCTCCCGTAGCTGGGAGGTATCACGCGCTCGTCGAGGAGAGCAGTCCTTTCGATCAGCATGTTGGCTGTAACCACGAGCTTCAAATCCAAATCGCCGACCAGTAGTGTCCTGTCGTGGCGGGGGTTAGGGGCGATCATCGAGCGATCTTGAGCGCGAGAGAGAAACTTCTCCACGTTGGCACCGGCAACCGATCCCGCAACCACCTCAACACGCCAGCTTTCAGCCTCAGCCACCATGTTCTCTAGCCATTGCGGCGGGGCTGCGCAATCGCTATCGATAAACGCCACGTAGCGGCCCGACGCAGCGATCCCTCCGAATACTCTCGCCCCGATAGGTCCAGGATCCCTAGCAAGCTCTATCACTTTCGTCTCTAAGCTGCTGGAGGACACTAAGCCTCGAAGGTCGCCTGTATCTGCCGGTGTCACTATGAGTACCTCGTCGGGGAGGCGCGTCTGCTTTTCCAGGCTTTCGAGCAGCAACATCAGGCGACCATCGATCTTTGCAGCTGCAACAACAACGCTCACGCGCACGTTTTACCCGGTTCGCAAGTTGGGGTGATTATGTTTTGCTGCACGCTCTAGCTGCCGCGGGTGTCTCGAAATATTGCGAGCTGAGTCGCCGACGAATTTATGAACAACCTCGGGGGAGAGGGGGTGTCCATGTGGGGTTTCCGAGGTAGCCAGGATGTCGGAGAAGGTGGTGTTGCTTTGCGTCTCGGATATACACGGTAGGCCAGAGGCTGCGAGGGCACTAACCTCGAGTGTGGAATCCGGTCTGCTAAAGGAGGTAGACGCGGTTATAGTAGCTGGCGACGTCGGAAGTCCGCAAAGGGAGGATGCTTTCTACCTTGTTGTCAGGGAGCTGGAAAAGCTCGGCAAACCTGTGCTCTATGTGAGGGGGAACTGGGACGTGAACGTTCCCTCAGGGGTTGTGAACGAAACCCCTTTAGTGGCCGATCTAGAGTCGCTGGGGCCCCTGGAGCTGAAAGGAGTGACTATAGTTGGTCACAGCAACTCGCTGAAGCCCCACAAGGGGGCTTTGAAACGCCCTATAGTACTGGTTACGCACTACCCTCCTTTCAGCATCCTGGATCGAGGTAGAAAGGTTGAAGCCGCTCAGCAGAGCCCACACACGGGTCTGCCCGAGGTGAACTACTTAGTCTCGTACTACAAGCCTGCGGTTCACGTGTACGGCCACTGCCACGCGCTCGGCGGTGTGGACGTGAGGCACAGCGGAGTTGTTTACGTGAACGTTTCGAGGTTGGACAGGCTGGGTCGGGGCGGTGAGGTTATTGGAAACTACGCGCTCGTAACTGTAGACAAGAATGGCGGTGTGGCGGTTAAATGGAGGTTCATAAACGGAGTATGGAAGAGGTGCTCGCGATGCGGCAGGAAAGTGCATCTACCGCCCGATTGGTCGATGTGCAGAAAGTGCGCTAGCAGGTTCGAGCTTGGATTCCAGAGATTGGATAAAAACTTAGAAAAAATTTCGATAACGGTGAAGGGGGTCGACGGAGAATGGTTCTTCAGAGAAAATTTCTACATCCCCGTGCACACCTTGCGGGATGAGGATTCGTACAACGACTTCGTCGACTATCTCATCGTCAAAAAACTCAAAGATTTGATGGCAAAAGAAGGTAGTAAGCTTTTGCAATTATCCAAAGATAAAGTTATAGAATTTTACTCTGAAAACTTTGAGGACATTCTATCGTTTAGCGAGTATCTATTTTCCTGTAACGAGAAGAAAATGGGAAAGAAAATATGTTTGCTTATGAAGCTTTACGTTTTGGACAAAAGGGTGAAGGTGCTGTGGAAGATAAAGCAGTTGGAGCGGATGCTAGTAGAAGCCGAGTACGTGCTGATGAGAGAAGCGCTACTCAACGGGAGTTTGCTGAACGAACTCCGTAGTCACGGGTTCCAGCCGCTGGTGTTCACGGTGGAGAAAGCGCAAGAAGCCCCTGCAGGCACAGTTGCTGAGACCTAGCGCGGGGAAAGCCGCAATAGCGCAACCAAAGCTATACGTCTAAGACACCTTCGTCCGCGATCGTGAAGACGGTCTCTTTCTCAGCGTGTTTCGGCGAGTCTATTATCCGGGCTATCCTCTTGCCCTCCTTACCCTTTCTCAACCAGATCCTGTATGTGCACCCGTGGGCCATGACGTTTCCTCCAGCCGGTTTGAGCGGATTCCCGAAGAACACATCGGGTGCTGCCAACACTTGGTTAGTGACAACCACTGCAACATCGTATATCGCCGCCAGCCTGGCTAGCTGCATGATGTGCTTATTCAACTTCTGCTGCCTGGCCGCCAGGTTCTCCCGGCCCGGGTACTCTGCTCTGAAGTGAGCTATCAAGCTGTCTACCAGCACTACCCTCACCCGTTCCTCTTCGATCAGGCGCTTAGCCTCGTCTACGAGTAGCATCTGGTGGTCGCTGTTGTACGCCCTAGCGTATATTATGTTCTCGAGCGCTTGCTCGGGGTCCAAGCCCCGGTACCGGGCCATGCTGACGATCCTCTCGGGGCGGAACGTTCCTTCAGCGTCGATGTACAAAGCCTTACCCGACAAACCACCCTTCTCCTTCGGAAGCTGAACCATCACAGCCAGCTGGTGGCAAAGCTGCGTCTTACCGGCACCGAACTCGCCGATTAACTCCGTAATGGCCCTCGTCTCGATACCACCTTCGAGCATGTCATCGAGCGCCTTAACACCTGTCGATATGTACGCGATGTTCTTTCTCTCCTCGTAGTACTCTTTAGCAGTTATGAAGAGCTTCCCGAAGCTTAGCATCCTTTGAGCTGCCCGTATTATGCTTAGTGCCCGCTCCTCGGAACCGAGCACTGCCGCTAGCTCATGCGAGGAAGCGTAGGCGATGTCCTTGAGAGTGGCGAACCCGGCTTGCTTGAGCTTTTGTGCGGTAACTCTGCCAACACCTTCTAGGTCTTCAAGGTCGAACTCCATCTGAACGTCAGCACTGGAGGCGACTGACTCTTCCCGATCTTCCTCGAACAATTCGTCCTCCTCTACAGCGTATCTGCTCTCTTCCTGGCTACCGACCCCCGAAGATCTCCTCCTGCTCATACCGCCACTTTGAACAGTGGCATTCCCCTTTAAAGGTGTTACGGACAATTAGGTGGCCGAAACTACTCTCAGCTTCGAGCGTCTTGCGGGTAACCGCGCTCTCCCCCCAGCTCCCTTACCCAGTCCAACCGGCGAGGATTGATGCCCAATGTTCGCGTTGACGAGCTCCCTCGAAAGGGAAAAACCCGGTGTGAACGACCGTTAACTAACACCTGAATGGCTTTGGCGACAAAGTGATAACACCCCTTTGCGCTGGCGAGGTTGGATGGTGTATCTTTCGCGGGAAGAGGTGGAGATTCTAAACGGTGAGCGCGGCGAGGGGTTAGCGTTGGCTATGGAGGCTGTTGTCAAGGTAGCTGAAGTTCTGAGAGCTCCAGAGCTCGTTAAAGTTTCAAGTGCGCATATTTCCGGTGTTTCGTACAGAAACCTCGGGGAGGAGGGAGCAGAGTTTCTCGAAGAGCTCGCTTCAAAGGGCGTTAGGTTTTCGGTCCCCACCACCGTGAATCCTGCAGGCTTCGACTTAGAGGCTTACGGCGAGATGAGAGTCGGCGAGGAGGAGTACGAGCTGCAGATGCGGATCGTAAGGGCTTTGACCTTGATGGGTGCCCGAGTCACGCTCAACTGCACACCCTACTTGATTAACCCGCCGAGCTTCGGCGAGCACCTAGCTTGGGCCGAGAGCAACGCCGTACTCTACGCTAACAGCGTGATAGGAGCGAGAACCAACAGAGAAGGGGGCCCGCTATCCGTACTGGAAGCTATTGTAGGTCGAGCACCCTACGTGGGTCTCCACACCGACGAGGGTAGAGCCCCTACGATTCTCGTTGACTCCAGTAGGGTTAGAGATTTCGTCGAGAGGACCGGAGCCTTCTCGGCACTCGGCTACCTTGTCGGCGCCGAGTCGAAGGTTGGGGTCCCCCTCCTCGTCAACGGGCCGAGAAACTTGGGCATTCCGGGGAACCTTCGCCTGTTCCTAGCGGCTGTAGGCGCTTCAAGCTCCATCGGTATGGTGCTGGTAGAAGGGGTATCTCCCGAATTCAAACGAGCTAAAGGGCTTGAACAAATCACCTTGGAAGAAGGAGATTTGAGAAGCGTTCTCGAAAGGTGGAGCAGCGAGGATTACGATGCAGTAGTGCTTGGCTGCCCCCACTTATCCCCTGGCGAGCTTGCAGAGCTCGCTAGCCGCTTGAAGAGTTCCAAGGTGAGGAAACGGCTTTTGGTCTTCACTTCGAGGTGGAGCGCTGCCAGAGCTGCAGAGGCCATAGCGGCTCTCAAGAGCAGCGGCGTTGAGGTGTACATGGACACGTGCATGGTTGTGGGCGACCTCTCCGCTCTAGGAGTACGCAAGTGCGCTACGGACTCCGCCAAAGCGGCCTACTACTTGAGCAACCAAGGTTACCAGGTATTACTCGCACCGCGCGACGCGCTGCTTAAGGCGACGCTTGAAGGCTAGTGAAGCGCGTACCTTTTTAAGCTTTGGAACGCGACAGCTGTTGTGGCGCACGCGATGGCTTTCATGGGAAGGGGGCTTGTGAGAGGCAGGGGGTGCGGTCCCCTGGTGGTATCAGAGGAGCCAATATCGTTTTACGGAGGCGTAGACCCCTCCACCGGGATGATAGTGGAAAAGAACCATGAGCTCTACGGGCGCGTGATCGCGGGGACCATACTCGTTTTTCCCTACGGGAAAGGCAGTACAGTTGGATCCTACACGCTACTCAGGCTGGCGAGAAGGGGTAAAGCCCCCGCCGGCATCGTCAACATAGAAAGCGAGCCTATAGTTGTTACCGGTTGTCTACTGGGAGGTATACCGCTGATGGACAACCCGCATCCAAATCCTTTCGAGTTGAAGCGGATTCTCAGCGGTTTAAAGGCGGAGTTATCGGTGGAAGAAGGTTCAGGTTTGCTAAGGGTGGTTTCGATTGTGCGAGGAGAGGAGGAGGGCGCTTGAAGCGGTAGCAGAGGATGTGCTCAGCTGCAAGCGTTGTCCGCTTCACGCTACTCGGACCCGAGCTGTACCCGGAGAAGGGGATCCCTGCGCCCGCGTTATGTTCGTGGGGGAGGCACCAGGCTACAACGAGGATCTCCAGGGCCGGCCTTTCGTGGGCGCTGCCGGCAATCTGCTCAACGAGATGCTAAAGGTAGCTGGCTTAAACAGGGAATGGGTCTTCATTACGAACGTCGTGAAGTGCAGACCGCCAAACAACAGGGACCCGGCGGAGGAGGAGGTCGAAGCCTGCAAACCCTACCTGCTCCGGCAGCTGAAGGTCATTCAGCCAGAGATTGTTGTGTGCTTGGGTAGGCACAGCGCTCGAGTGCTGTTCGAGTTGGCTGGCTTGAGGTTCGAGTCGATAATGAGAGCTAGAGGAGAGCCTAGGAGGTTAACGGTATCTGGTCTCGAAATCCTGTGCCTGCCTACCTTGCACCCTGCTGCGGCGCTCTACAACCCCCGCTTGCGGAACCTGCTAGAAACTGATTTTCGCACACTAGCACGCTTAACCTCCACCCACAGAGAAGGGCTCGAAAGGTGGTTTTAGTGAGCGTGCGCGCTAGGAAGATGAGGGAGCTGATCGAAGCACTCGACGGGTACAGGATCGGGCGCTACACGAGCCTGGACAAGGTCGAGCGGTTGATTCACGAGCTCGGCTTGAAGATCCCCTACAGCTGGGAGGAGATTAGGAAAGATGTGGAAGCTATACTGGCTTTGCCCAGAACCTCGCCCGAGTATAAGCGCGTGGAAAAGATGGATAGGCGGGCTTCGCTCTTGACAAAGCTTAACCTGCTCCTCATCCTAGGAGCGCTGCTTCTCTACGCCCTCAGGGTCTGGCAGCCAAGCTACCTCGTGGATGCCGTGGTCCTAGTGATGGTGGTAGCGAGCCTTGTGATCGCGAACGTTGCCTATTACATCCGTGCTTACGCGACTGTGAAGGTTAACGCGATGTACGCTGAGAGGCTCCCCGAGCTTGAGAAGCTCGGCCACAGGATTAAGGCCGTCATCGAGTACCTAATAAGGCAGCTGCGAAGGGAACTCAAGGTTGCGAGGATCGACCCGCGAGAGTACAGGCTGAAGCTGTGGCTCCCAGACTACTCAGGCATCGAGATAGTGAAGAAGCCCTCCCGCTTTTCCTCGAAGTACGAAGTGATTATTGAGCGTGCCGAAAAAAAGCTAACGGCGTAAGCGAGACGCGCTTCTCCCGCTATCCGACAGTTGCCTGTCGGTGCGTATTTAGCCCGAGCTCAAGGGCGCACAGTTTACACACACTGGCTGCCCCAAACTCGATAGAACAGTCTTCGCAAACCAGCTTTCCGCACACAGCGCAGTAACCCGCTGACAGTCTCTCGTGACACACTCGACAAAGCGCGTTTTCGCACGCCGCACAGTAGCCGCTTCTCCAGTCGGCATCGCACACGCGCCGACCGCAGAGCTCACACGTGCGGGTTGCAGCCCTTTCGCGGCAAATTTCGCAAAGTCCGTTAGAGTCCTCCACTGCAATGGCTTCGAGCCTTATCACAGGCTCGTTCTGGCTGTCGAACTAAATAAACGGTTCGCGCTTCAATGGCGGTGAGCTTCCACGTTTCTTATTATGCAGGTTTGCCGGTACGCGAGCTCTCGCGTGGGCGGTGCGGGACGTATGTTTTTTAATCGGCTCTGGAGGCTGCAGAGGGGATCATGGTAGGCGTAGATGCTAACGCTAGGTACCTAGTGCTCGCGCTTGTTAAGAGCTACGGTAAACCCGTGGAGAAGCGTGCGATTCACGCGCATATGCAAAAGCTGGCGCAGAAATTGGGGTTAGAGTTAAGGTTTTTCGGAGAGCAGCCGTTCTCGCCGGAGTTGGAGCACGAGTTAGAGAGCATGGTGGCTGAGGGTTTGCTGAAGCCGTTGTTCCTTGTGGGGCCCTCCTACACCGAATTGTACAGGGAGTACTTTGTGCTTACGGAAAAGGGAGCGAAAAAGCTGAAGGAGTTCAAGAAAGCCTCAGAGATAGAAAGCGTTGTTTCTGAGTACTTGGCTGAAGGTGAGAAGCAGGTTGCTCAGCTCGATTGAAGCAACAGTGCTTGTCGATGACAATTTGACGGAAGAGGGAGCCGATTCGGGCGCTCTACCCGCGCACGGCCTTTGCCTAATTCTGAAGCTCGAGCGGGATACTGGAAACTCCGCCTCGCTGATCATCGACGGAGGGCCTTCGCTGGAGCTGCTCTTGCACAACGCGTCTTCGCTCGACGTAGACCTCGAGGGTATCGAAGCCGGTATCGCTACGATGTGGTCTTTCCACCACGTCTTAGCTTTGTTAAAGCTGGTAGAGAGATCTAGGATGAAGCTGTACCTACCTCCACCGCCCAAGCAGATGGCTGAAGCCATCGAGGAGCTGGAGAACCTTGACGCTGTAATCGTCCCGTTGAGCTCTCCTGCCTACAACGAGAGAGTCTTGCTCTTCAAGGTGAAGAAGGGGCTCGTAGCTGTCGTTGGGTGCTCGGCGTACGGTGTGGACTCGACCCTCCAGCACCTAGCGCTTGCGGAAGAGAGGTTGGGAACCAGGGTTGAAGCCTTGATAGGGGGGTTCAACATTAGCACTTACGACAAATACGGTCTCAGGCTGCTAATGAGATTTGCAGAGAAAAGGGGAGCCTTGCTGATACCGCTTCACTCCACATCCCTAGAGGCTCGCGATAGGCTCTGCAGGGCGTTCGGTATAGAGGAAACCCCTGGAGTAGGCACTCGAGCGGTGCTCGAGTAACACTCACGGCTTCTACGCGCTGGCGGTGCAAGACCTGTTCAACTGGTTGGTGCAGGCACCCTCGCGATGGACGCGTGGCGCTTGCTTTAAAAGCGCGAGTTATCCGGCTGCTCGTGCGCTCTGAGCTTAAGCGTGAGCTGGGAGCGGCGGTTGCTGCTCTTTCCTTAACGCTCCTTATCGCAGCGCTGGCAGCCGCCGCACCTATCGAGGGCTTCCTGAGCGCGTACCCCTTCATGAGGGTCTATCCGTGGTACGTCTACTGGCGCGTGGCTATGGCCATGTTCCTCCTCTGGATAGTAGCGGCCTCGTTCGCGTCCAAAGGAAACAGGCTGCTTTGCTGGTTGATGGTATCTAGCGCGCTTGTGCTAGCCGCTTCACATTACGCCGCGCTGGTTGCGGAGAAGGCGGTAGGCGGTGTTGAGATAGAGCTGCTACCCTTTCTTTACAAAGTTAAGGCTAGAGGCGGAGAAACGCTTAAGCTAGATGTGGCTCAGGTAGTGTTGCTAGCTACGCTTGTCGAATATATCGTCACTTCAAGAAGTTCTCCTCGTACCGCTTCAGGTGGGCAGCAGAATCCTTCACGCTGACGAAAAGCTTAGCAGCCTCCTCTACGTCCTCGCGGCCAACCTTCTCCGAGCCGCGCTCGCCAGCCAGTATCTTGGCTGGAGTGAGGAGCTGAACAGCGTACCTGAGGCTCCTCTCAGCACCTATCTCGGTAAGCCGCTCTAGCGCTTCGTCGTCGAGTTCCACTTTCTCCTCTGCCGCACGAATCTTCAGTATCTCTCTGATCTCCTCTTCAGTGTACGGTCTCGTCTCTATGATCAACAGCCTGTCGAGTAAGTCTAGCGGCATCCCATGCGGCGACTCGTAGTCCGTACCCCGGATCTTCGCGAAGCCCCTGTTGCTGGCGAGCACGATGATGGGCGCCAGCTCGCTCTCCATCGCGCGAGATAGGAAGCTGAAAGCTTCGATATCCAGCATGTGGACGTCGTCGATGAAGAGCACTCCCGGCAGGAGCTCCGCCCTACCCTCGTCAACCCACTTTTTCACAGACTCGTCTACACCCCTCCTAACCTCAGGCGAAATCTCCCGCTCTTCTCCGCCACCGAAGAGGAGCGAGAAGAGACTACCGCTGCGCGAATGCATGAGGTCCAGCTCGTGCAACGTCACTGTGTGCACAAACTCCTTCTCCTTGAGGATAGGGCCTTTCGGCAGCTCAACTAGTTTCGCCGACGCAAGGTCGTACCTACGTTCAGCCACTTGTGCTCTACCGACCTTGTAAACCCTTCCGGTCTCATCGTCGATCCAAACCACGTCCCCTTCGCTGACGCCTTTCGCGAGCATCTCGGAGATTATCGAGCCGTCGACCGTGAACGTGCGCTCTTCGCTCGAGGTTTTGAGTGTGACCACGCCTTCGACGGGGACTTGGTACCAGGGGTTGTACGGGTGCCTGTCGAACTTTACCTCCATCTTCTTCACCATGCCCTCGTACACCCTACGGTACTCCCTCACTCTTACGCCTAGAGCACTCCTCAGAGCTCTCGTTAGAACTTCCGACTTTTTCACTTCAGCTGAGTAGATCTCGCTACCAGAGATTGCGATAAAAGGAGTGTCTTCGCCGAGCTCCCTCGCTATCGCGATGGCAAGCGCCGTCTTACCGGTGCCCGGAGGCCCAGCGAGCAGAACAGCTCGTCCAGCCATTTTTCCTTGCTTGATCATTTGAACAACTATCCAGGCTGCGCGCCGAGCTTCAGCTTGGCCTACGAAGCCGTCTGCCACGGGGAGGGGTGTACCGTTTCGAACACCCAGCCCTTTGATGTGGCTGTGAGCACCCACGCGCTCAAAGCGTTTAGCTGACATGGGTGCTCACCACCCTAGTTTAATCCTCTCGCATTTTTAACTCTTCGCGCGCTAAGGCGACCAATCGGAATCATCCTGGCACGTGACAACGATGCCTGTAGGTTGAAAACCGTCTTTAACCCTCCTGAAGACCCACTTTCCTTCCCGCGCGAACCACACAGCCACAACAGCGCTGCGCTTCTCGTATTTCTTGAAAGCATCTAGAAATTTCATCAACTTAATCAGCTGTTCAGCCTTAACCGAAACCTTGCTCTTACTGGTCGCTTTCACCTCAAAAGCCGCCACTTCCCCAACCACATTGTCTACCATGAACACGTCCGGCAGCGCCGTTCTCGCAGCTGGGTTCGACCTACCGCCGCTTACGGGGATCCTGAAAACGTAAGCTCCTCTGCATTCCTCAAGCAGCTTCACCAACCTCCTTTCGGCGTCGTAGCCCCTCCGGCGCCAGCTGGCTGGCATTCTCGCTTCACCGCTTCGCACCGGTTGCTTTATAGGTTTACGCGCTTCATTCTTGGCAAGGCTTTAGCGCCGCGAACCTAGGCAAGCGCGAAGAGCGCTTCACCGACGCTAGCTGATTTCGGTAGCAACCTTATGCTTGAATCGGGACGCGCGCGTAATCGCCTAGACTGATAACCTTTTTAAACTTGAGCCGCCTAGAGGTTACGGGTGCGCATGTGATAGATCCTGTGAGCATGCTCTTCTTTATCTTGTTCATGTATATAGCCCTCCATCCGCAACTGCAATTAAGGGGGTTAATGAATGCGAGAATGAACCTCATTAAGGAGATTGAGAAGAAGTACGGTTGGAGAGTAATTACAATGATTCATAGACAAGAAAAGATAGGATTTCTTGGCTTTCCGATATATAGGTACATTGATATCGAAGATTCCGAAGCCATTATTAGAGCGATCAGAAGCACACCCCCGGGACAGCCTATCGCCTTAATTTTGCATACTCCAGGCGGGCTAGTGCTCGCCGCTTCACAGATATCGATGGCGCTCAAAAGGCATCCGGGTAAAAAGATAGTGATCATTCCGCACTACGCGATGAGCGGGGGTACGCTGATAGCTTTGGCTGCAGACGAGATTATAATGGATCCCGACGCCGTTTTAGGACCACTCGACCCGCAGATACCGGTAGGCAACACTGCCTACCCGGCACCAAGCCTCATCAAAGTTGCCAAGTTGAAAGGTAATGAAGCACGTGAAGAATTTCTAGTATTGGCAGATGTAGCTGAAAAAGCTGTCAACGAAATACAGAATCTTATAGTTGCGCTATTGAGCGATAAAATGGAAGTTGAAAAAGCCCGTGAAATAGCGAAGATCTTCACGGAAGGAAAATATACACATGATTACCCAATAACAGTAGATGAGGCTAGAAAGCTCGGGTTAAACATAAACACTAATGTGCCACCAGAAGTTTACATATTGATGCAACTGTACCCTCAGGCAATCCAGCAAAGACCTGGCGTAGAGTACCTGCCGAGACCTCCTATACCTTTCTACCCCGTGAGAGGAGAAGAACCCACCCGCTAGCGCGTTGCGGAAGAAGCATTGTGTGAAGCTTTTTAAGGTTGCTAATGCCCCGCCGCTTGATGATGAAAGTCATGCCTACCGAGTGCATGACGTGTTCTGGGGTATCTGATCCCGCGTTTTCTGGAGTGCAAGGTTAACGGCGCTTTTCCCTCTCCTCAGCGGATACCAGCTCGTCCAGGGCTTCGCCCACCTCTTCTAAGGCGTAGAGAATGTCCTCCAGCCTTTCGGCTTTGTCCGGGTTCTCTCTAGCATAGCTTCGAAGGATGAAAATAGCCTCGTCCACCAACTCCAAGGCTTCGGTCAACGTTTTCCTTACCCGGCTCACAGGCTGAGGGGTGCGCGCAAACATTATTTCTGTATCGCGTCGCCGCCGGAGTGGTGGTACCGTGCTCGACAGCGTTGAGCTCAGGCGCGCTACAAGCCGTCTCGCGGGGATAGGGGAAGCTGCCCCCGGCACGGAAGCCGAGTCAAAGCTAGCTGCAGCTCTAGCCGAAAGCTTCGAGAATCTCGGTCTCACGGTCGAAATACAGAAGTTCAGTTGTGCAAGCTGGCAGGAGGAGAGTGTCTACCTCGCGGTCGATGGGAGGACGGTGGAGGCCGTCGCAATGCCCCCATCGCCCTCCGGTTACGCTGAAGGCGAGTTCGTACACGTGGGTGCTGGTCGGGAGCTTTCCCTAAATGGGGTCGAGGGCAAAGTCGCCCTTGTCGGCATGACGCCTGAGGATCCAGACTTCGTTGCTGCCCAATACGCGCGTCTCGCAGCCGCCGGCGCCAGTGCGGTCGTGTTCTACGACTACGCACCAAGGTTTCTCAGGAGGATAGTGATCGGGATTTTCGCTAGCTACTCCGATGGCCCCGGGTTGCCCCCACCAATCCCAGCACTGTCAATTACTGGAGAGAGTGGCCGCCGGCTGCTGCGCGGGAAGCACTACGCTCAGATCGAAGTTAAGGCGAGGTACACAGAGAACGCGACTTCGGCAAATGTCGTTGCGTACAGCGAGGGGGAGGCGAGGGTGCTTCTTACGGCACACTACGACAGGTGGCTCGCTGGCGCGGCAGACGACGCTGTTGGGGTGGCAATGTTGCAGCTATTCCCCAAGCTGCTCGGAGGGCTTCGGGGGCTGGGCTACGTGGCCTTCGGGGCCGAAGAGTTTGGCGCGCCAGGCTACTCGGCATGGTACTGGGCGTGGGGATCGAGGAAGCTCATCGAGCGGTTCGAGTCCAGCGGCGAGCTGAGTGATCTGGTTGCGGTGCTTAACGTTGATGTGCCAGCGCGCCTCCCCCTCACCGTTAGCGCCAGCGGCCTCGAGCTCCGCGAGGCAGCGAAAGAGG
>Ga0105154_1000111_pt1 | contig 35541 bp, 36 predicted proteins | sample SSWtaG_FD_89672 | JGI IMG/M metagenome (GOLD analysis project Ga0105154, IMG submission 89672) | Hot spring microbial communities from Sandy's Spring West, USA to study Microbial Dark Matter (Phase II) - SSWsed_matched | ecosystem: Environmental > Aquatic > Thermal springs > Hot (42-90C) >... | reverse complement strand
CTCCACTACGCGGGGGACAAGCTGTGGAGGGCGATAACGGGCGCTTGACGGCTAAATCATCATGCTCAGGTAGAGCCTGCTCCTGCTGTCGAGCTTCTCCGGCTCCTCCACGAGGTAGGCCCTACCGTAGATGTCGCGGATGACCAGCCTCCCGTCCCGCAGGACGCGCACGCACCTTCCCCAGCTGTAGAACGTAGCCTCCCCCTTGTCCGTGACGACCCTCCACTCGTACTTGCCTTCCACGCTCCTGATGCCGAGCACCTTGAGCACTTTCGGCATGAAGTAGATCACTTTGAGCACCTTCTCGAGCAGCTCCCGCGAGCGGGGATCCAGCTTCCGGTAGTCCCTGAGCATCCCGATCTCCTCGTCGCCCCTGTAGAAGATCACGATCTCGGGGTGGGAGAAGGGGAAGGGCCTGCGCGGCCTCACGCCGCTGTACACAGCGCCGTTGACCTCGAGGGTGAGCTCGTCGAGCCTGGCCTCGAGGACCCTCACCCGGGAGGGGTCCATGATCTTAAGCGCGCTGAGGTCGAGCGGCATACCCCACCTTCACCCCTTCCTCGTTCACGTCCACCGCGCTCATCCTCGTTAACCCCTTCAGTTGAGCCTCCCAGAGCCGCTTGTAGAGCCCGTCCCTCTTCAGCAGCTCCTCGTGCGCGCCCTCCTCGACGATGCGCCCGTTCTCCATGACGATGATCCTGTCGGTGAAGCGGAGCGTGGAGAGCCTGTGCGCGATGATTATCGTCGTCCTCCCCCTTGTCAACCGCTCCAACTCCTCCGTGATCTGGTCTTCAGTCAGCGCGTCCAGAGCGGCGGTGGGCTCGTCGAGGACGAGGATCTTCGGGTTCTTGAGCAGCGCGGCGGCTAGCGCCACCCGCGCCCTCTCGCCGCCCGAAAGCCTCGAACCCTGCATGCCCACCTCGCTGTCGTAGGCCTCGGGGAGCCTCATTATGAACTCGTGCGCCTTGGCTGCCTTCGCAGCCGCGATGATCTCCTCGGGCTTGGCGTCCTCCCTGCCCAGCGCAATGTTCTCGGCGATTGTCGCGTCGAGGAGCACAGGGTTCTGCAGGACGATCGCGACCTGCCTCTTCAGCGACCGCATCCTTATCCTCTTCACGTCGATGCCGTCGTAGCGCAGCGCGCCGACCTGCGGGTCGTGGAGGTGGAGCAGCAGCTTGGCCAGCGTCGTCTTCCCCGACCCGCTCGGCCCCACGAGGCCGACCCGCTCGCCGGGCTTCACCTTCAGGCTAACCCCCTTCAGCGCGTAGTGGATGCCGTCATAGGTGAACCACACGTTCTCGCACTCAATCGCCCCCTTCAGCTCCACGTCGACCGCGTCGGGGGCTTCGACGACGTCAGGCTCGAGGTCGAGGATCTCGAACAGCCTTCCGGCGGCGACGGCGAGCAGCTGGAGGTTCCTCACGTTCTCGATGAGCCCGAAGACGGGGGAGTAGAACATCCACATGTAGCTCGTGAACGCCATCAGGGTGCCGAGGCTCATCTTGCCCTTCAGCACCTCGTTGCCGCCGAACCACCAGACGAGGAGGCTGCTCGCCGTGAAGGCCAAGCCGACGGCCGGCCATATCTGCTGCTCGAACTTGAAGACGTCCATCTGCGCCCGCTCGAACTCGTCCTGGCTCTGCTCGAACCTCCTCTCGAACTCCGGCTCCTTGCCGAAGCTCTTCACGAGGATCGCCGCGTTTATCGTATCCGATACGATCGAGACGATCCTCGACCACTTGCGCCAGAGACGGTGGTAGTATCTGCTCGCCCTCCTCCGGTAGATCACGCTGCCCGTGACGCTGACGGGGATCGGCATCAGGACTATCAGCGTCAACCACACGTCCATCGTCACGAGCGTGACGCCGACGAAGACCACCATCGACGCGTTGATGAAGAGCGGGATAAACGCTTGCGTTAGGAACCATTGGACCCTGTTCGCGTCGTCGATGATCCTCGACCACAAGCCGCCGCTGCCGAACCTGTCGTAGTGCGTCAGGGAGAGCTCGTGCAGCTTCCTGTAAACCCTGCTCCTCAGCGTGTTCGTCACGGCCACGTTGAGCTTCGTGTTGAGGTAGGCGTTCACGGTGTTCAGCGCCGTGTTGACCAGGTTGACCGCCAGGAGACCCGCGATGACGTAGGGCAGGTAGTCGACCCTAGCCTTCGCCAGGACCTCGTCGACGAGCACCTTCATCAGGTACGGCGGAACGAGACCCACGACCCTTATCATGACCGCTACGACCACGGCTGCAACGAGCAGAGGGGCTATCGGCTTGAGAAGCCCGAGCAGCCTCACGAGGACCGCTCGCGCGCTCCTGCGGGCTTGCTCGCTCTTCATTTTGTTCAGCAGCTGCTCCTTCAGCAGGTTGTACGGTATCCTGCCGATCACTAGGTTGTTGACTATCGTGACCAGCTTGTCGAAGACCTCGAGCCTGCCCCTCGTGAACACCGCGAGGCTGCGCGGCCCCTCATCCGTGTTGACCGAAAGGACGCACGTGTTGATGTATCCGCGGATCGAAGCCGCTGTGACCTTGGAGAGGGGGACTTCCTCGACGAGTCTCTCATCGATCACCAGGATCCTGCTGTTCGTGAGCACCACGTACTCCTCGCCATACTCGCTCCCCACCAGGTCGGTGGCGGCGAGCGCCACCACCTCCTCGCCGTCCTTCAAAACCCCCTTGACCTGGGCGGGCAGCTCATCCGACGGGGGGTAGAGCTTCAACGGCTCCTCGCCGTGAGCGCGCGACATACCAGAAGCGCCCCCCACGCCCCTCTTTCATAAATCTTTTCCATATAAGATACAGAAAGCACGCTCGAATGCGCTCCGGCGCCACGCTTTTAAGCGGGCTACAGCTAGAAAGGGAGACCGATGACGAGCCATTGCAGCGCGTAGCGGTGAAGAGAAGGTTTCCGGCCTGAGGCTGCCTTCTGGGGCTGCTTTCTGGGCCCGCGCGCTATCGAGCTAGCGGGAAGCCGGCTTGGCGGGCGAGCTCCAAGAACCTCGGCAGGAGCTCCCACCCGTGCTCTAGGATCCCTAAGCTGCCTCTGGCGCACTCCCGCTCCGTGAACCGCTTGACGCTGTCGGGCTTGAGACCCGGTACCCGGATCGCAACGGGCACGGGGTCGCCGGTGTGCGCTCTAGCCTTCGGCGGTGTGGCGTGGTCGGCCGTCACGATCATCGCTACCTCGTCCAAGTTCACGCGATCGAGGAGGGGCGCCAGGAAGTGCTCGTCGATCTCCTCGATCGCTCTCGCCTTCTCCGCGAGGAAGCCGTCGTGGCCGGGCTCGTCGGGCCCCTTCAGGTGGACGTACACGGCGTCGACCCGCTCAAGCAGGCTCAGGATCGCCTCGAGCCGCTCGCGGTAATCCCTCCCCTTGTCGCCCGTGGGCTCGCTCACCTCAGCCACCTCCATGCCCAGCAGCTTCGCGATGCCCTTCTCCACCGGCATCTCCACCACCGCGCCGAACCTCAGGCCGAACCTCGCCGCTATCGGCTCCGCCCTCGGCAGAGCGCCTCCCGCGTCCCTCACCAGGATCACGTTGGCCTTCGGCAGCCCGCGCGAAGCCCTCGCAGCGTTGACCGGGTGGTTCTTCAGGATCTCGATCGCCCTCCTCGTGAACAAGTTGACCAGCTCAGCCGTCCTCCTCGCCTCCTCGGTGCTGGCCAGCGGCTTGCACTCGGCCACGCGCTTGTCGAACGCGGAGCGCGCGACGGAGATCTTCCCCACCTTCGCGTATGCGGGGTCCGTGTTGTCCACCTCGTCAGAGAGCCTGCAGGTGCGGCTGCCGACCACTACTACCGCCCTGTGGCCCACCGTGGCCTTGACGCGCGCGTAGCCGTCGTAGATCCCCAGCTCCATCCCGTCGAGGGCTTTCGCGAGCCCCTTAGCCTCCTCCGATCGGAGGCTCCTCCCCACTCTCCTGTCGAGTATCTCCAGCGTCTCCTCGTTTATCGTGGCGAAGTTCGCCCGGAAAGCGACCTCAAAGCCTTCCCTGATCTCTACGCCGGCCCCCAGCGCCTCGAGGGGACCCCTGCCCGTATAGTAGGCGTGCGGGTCGTAGCCCAGCAGCGACAGAACGGCGGCGTCGCTCTCGGGTGCAACCCCCTTCTCAATCGGGTACATCAAACCGCAGACCGAGGCCGAAGCCACCCTATCGAGCGCGGGCGTCCTCGCCAGCTCAAGGCTCGTGGGGCTGTCCGACACCGAATCGGCGGCCCCGTCGATCACGAGGTATACCAGCTTGCCCACGAGGGGCCAAGGCCTCTGACTATAAACGTTGCGCGCTCGCCAACCTCTCCGCCACTTCGGCGAGCTCCGCCAGCGCCTTGGCGAGCCTCCTACTCTCGCGCGGGGCCGCGATCGCCGGGCTCCGAGCCACGACGGCCGAGAGGGAGCAGAACCTCGCCACGCTAAACATGAGCTCCCCGGGGGACCTCGGGAGCCTGCTCCGCAGCGCGCCCAGGTTGACCCCCACGAAGTTCGAAGGCAGAGTGCCCGCGGAGAGGAGGAGCGCCGAGGAGAGCAGGAGCACGCCCCTCAGCGCCAGCTCCTTGCGCTCGGCGCAGTCGGAGCTCTCCGCAGCCGCCCTCACGTCGCCAACCCCCCTCGACCAGTACCTAGAGGCCAGCTCCCTCGCGCCTGTCGAGCGCAGCTCCAACCAAGCGACGGACACCTTGGGCGCCGCCAGCTCCGCCAACCGCTTCACCTCCTCGATCTCGAGCACTCGGCCCTCGAACTCCCAAGGAGCCGAGGACGCGAGCTCGCGAATTTCCCTCGCCACGAGCTCGGCGTGCAGCTCGACCAGGCGGGGCGGCGGGGTTAGGCCGCGCTCGCCCAGCACTTCGCGCGAAAAACCCCTGAGAAGGCTCCACCTCAGCTTGCTCAAGCTTGAGCCAGCCCTCACGTAGACCTTGTCCAGCGCGTAGATGTAGCTCGCAAACCTGGCGCCGGCGCCCGCTTCCGGCTCGAGGTCCTCCAGGAGGCTGCTCACCATCGCGACGAGAGCCCTCTTGGACACCACGCTCCTGCCTCGGAGCGACGCGCCCACGCTGCCTAGGATCGCCGGGACGAGCGAGTGCGGCGTTCCGCTGCCGTAGAGCGAAGCCGCCAGTTTCTCCGAGCTGAACGTCTCGACGCCCCCTTCCTCGTCCACCACCTTGATCCCGTCCCCCGCCCTGCCCGCTTTAGCGCGCAGGGCTGGGATGGCGGCGTTCAGCAGGCGCTCAGCCGGTTTGAGGAGGGCCCCCGCAGCAAGGTCCAAATACCCTTTACCCGCCAACCCGTGGAGAGCGGCCTTCACCGCCTCGGCGTCGAGCCCGAGGAACGGCGCTGCTAGGATGGCGCGCTCGAAGCTGCAGCCCGCGAAGTAGAAGAGCAGCAGAGCGAGCAGCTCGTCCCTGCCCAGCGGGTAGCCCTCGAGCCGGCTGCCGGCCGCCCTGAGCAGGAAGCCCGCGACCGGCGGGCTCGGGATAACGCTTTGAGCCCGCGCGAATACCTCGCGCGAGAGCCTCTCGAGCTTCGCTTCCGCGCCAGCGACCTCGGAGAGAATGTGGACGACGCTCTCCGCCGCCCGCTCCAGCATCTCGGGCGGAGCTCTGAGGTGGACGAGCAGCAGCCTCTCGGAGCCGTCGTAGTCCCAACCTTTCACAGCGACACCCAAAGCCTCGAGGGACGCTCTAGCCTCGCTCAAGGCGGCTTCAAGCGCCTCGGCGGTCCTCGGGGGCTCCGCGAGGCGGAAGCCTACGAGGAACTCCTGAGCCACGCTCCCACCTCACGAGAAGTAAAGGATCGCTTCCCCGTACTCCCTGTCGAGGATTAGCGGGGGCTTCACCATGAGGGGTCTCTTCTGCCTCAGGTACTCCTCGAAGAGCTCCGCGTCGATGGAGTCCCCGCTCAGCATCTTGAGCGGCACATTCACCCCCATCGGCCTCGCCGGCACCACGTGCCTCGTGCTCTTCGGCGGCAGGAGCAGGCCCTTCCGGGAGAGCTCCAGCACCTCCTCCTTCCGCAGCTTCGGGGGGAGCACCGCTACCCCCCTCGCGCTCGCCCCCTCGACGCTGGACCTGGCTACGTAGCTGGGTTTCGCCCCGAGCAGGCTGGACAGGCGCTCGTCGATCTCCCTCACTTTTCGGTAGGCCTCCCACACGCTGCCGTAGGGGACCCTGTACACCGCGCCGGCGGCCACAACCAGGTCCCTCTCAGAGACCCTACCGGGGTCGGCCGGCTCCAGCTCGAAGCCGGGGAGGAGCCTCGCTACGTCCGAGCCGCCCCCAACCCTGTAGAGTCTCGCCCAGCTGTCCAGCTCCACGAGTGGGTCGAGGTAGTCGACGCGGCACACGGCTATCCACTTGTAGCCCAGATCCTTCATCGCCGCCCAGCGGTGAGTGCCGTCGAGCACGCACCCCGTGCGGGAGTCCACGATAACGGGGTTGCGCTGGTGCACGCTGGCGACGAACGCCGCTTTGAGCCTCTCGAGGTGCTCGGGGATCACCTCCTCGTGGGGGTGCAGCTCGTCGATCCTCGCTAGGGTGAGCTCCAGCTCGAGGTAGCGCGACCCGAGTGGGATTCTCAGCTTCAAACCCTGCACCCCACCGGCTAGCCGCCCGCGACGCGGCGCGCGCCCTTAAAAGGGTGCAGCTCGAGTCGGGATACGTGAGAGCGGGGAAGCTGGCGCTGCTGGTCAGCGTAAGGCCCGGCTCGGAGAAGCGCGTAGCGAGGGACCTGATGGACGCCCTCTACCCCTACGACCGCGGTGTGCGAGTGGAACCCTTCGGCAGGGTTTTGGCGGTTTACAGCAACCTCGACCCCGACACCCTCGCCAGGCTACTCCGCGATTACCCGGTGAGGGGCGTGCTCGCGGTGAGGCGCGTGGTGCTCGAAGCCGACGCGGGAAGCGCGCGCGGCTCGTTGGAGGCGCTGCTCAGAGAGGCCGCTAACCGCGGCTTCAAGTTCTCGCGGCTGGAGCTGCGTTCGCTGAGTGGGGGCGCGCGCGAGCTCGAGAGGTTCGCTGCGGGAGAGGCAAAGCGCTTGGGTTTGCTGAGCCGGGAGGGGGTGAAAGCTCGCGTGGTGATCGCGGGTTCGGCGGTGCTGCTCTGCCTCTGAGCACGCGCGGGAGCGCAAAAGCCTTTTAGCAACGAACCGGCACAAGCAGATGAGGCTAAAGACGCCATGTACGAGGAGGCTTGGATCCCTAGCAGGATCTTCAAGGACGAGAGCAAGCTCCAGCCGGAGTACATACCGAGGAGGCTCCTGCACAGGGACGAGCAGATGAGGGCTTTGGAGGAGTACTTTCGGCCGTTCCTGCAGAAGCCTGGCTCGATCTTCGTCAGAGTGATCTTCGTGGGGCCCAGCGGCACCGGCAAGACCGCTGTCGCCAGGAAGTTCGGCGAGAAGGTGAACGGCCTGCGAACCAAGGACGGGTCCATCGTAAGGTTCGCGTACGTGAACTGCCACGCCAACAGGACCCTCTTCTCGATCATGCAGAAGGTAGGCAGGGACTTAGGGCTCGACGTCCCGAGGAGGGGTTACTCGAGGGAGGAGCTTATCTACATGATCTGGAACCACTTGAAGGGGGCCAGGGAGTACCTGGTCGCGACGATCGACGAGGTCGACTACCTCGCCGGCGTGGAAGGGGGCGAAGCCCTCTACGTGCTCACCCGCTTGCCCGAGATAACCGGCGACAGCGTGTTCAGGGTCGGCCTGATCTTCGTGTTCAGGGAGCTCGAGAGCTTCCTCAGGCTCGACCGCCCCATTCAGAGCACGCTGCAGCACAACGTCGTCAGGTTCGAGCCCTACACGCGCACGCAGCTCGCAGACATCCTGTGGGCTAGGGTCGTCGAGGAGGGGGCGCTCTACGAGTCGGCGGTGAGCGACGAGGTGATAGACATGATCGCGGAGCTGATAGGGTACGACACTGGGGGCAGGGGGGACGCCAGGCAGGCGCTGGAGGTGTTGGAGAAGGCGGGCAGGATCGCCGAGCGGGAGGGTAGGAGCGTGATACTGCCTGAGGACGTGAGGGAGGCTTACAGCAGGGTGATGCCGGTGTCCAAGGAGGTCATCGTCAACCTGAAGCTCGGCGAGAAGCTCCTGCTGCTGGCCTTAGCCAGGCTCCTGCAGAGGAAGCGCTTCGTCAGCAAGGTGCCGATCGGGCTCCTCGAGCTGGAGTACCAGGAGGTGTGCGAGGAGTTCGGCGTAGAGCCCAGGCGGCACACCGCGGTGTGGGATTACGTGCGCAACCTGCACCGGATTGGCATCGTGACCGCCGAGAGGTCGGGGAAGGGGCAGAGAGGGAGGACGACGCTAGTGGGTCTCTCCGCGATACCCTTGCAGGAGCTCGAAAGAGAGCTGATCCTTATGATCAGGCGCGAGCTCAAGCGCGGCGGGCAGCTCGAGTAGCTGACGGCCCGCGCCGGGTCTCGGTCGCCGCGGTCGTTCGGCGCTCGGGCGCCGCGACCCCGAAGGCTCTCGCGAAGGTGTCGCCTGGCACCCCTAAGCTCTCGACGATCCTCCTCCCGCGCCGCGGGTCGCTCTCGTAAATCAGCTTGAGGTAGGGTACGACCTCCAGCAGCGCGGTTTTCGCGGAAACGTGGCACGCCCTCGCGATCGCTCTCGCTATCCTCATCCTCTCCCCCCTCACGTCCTTCGTTGAGGATAGCGCGCGCAGCTTGAAGGGGAAGTTGTACTTGACGAACTTGAAAGGCGGCTTCTCCCTCGCCGAAGCCACGCCGGCTGTCATCAGGTCGAGCGCGTAGGGGAGCAGGGTCCACGCCTGCTCCCTTTTTATCCTGGCGAGCATGACGTCCGCCTTCGAAAGGGCGTCGTACGCGTCGGCTATCGCCACGGCGCTGGGCGAGTACTGGTAGGGGATGTTCTCGTTGAGCCACTGCATCAGTATCTCGTAGTCGAGGGAGGGCATGCCGAGGACCGCCCTGGCCGTTTCGGGGCGCTTCGCCGTGAGAACTTGGCGCACCACCTCGAACATGTTCAACTGCTTGGCCCTGTAGCCGAGCATCTCAAGGTCCTCCAGGCTGATCGACCGCCTCCCAGCCGCGATGGCTTGCAGGTCGTTTATGGCCGCTCTCAGGTCCCCCTCGCTGTTCTCCGCTATCGCCTTGAGCACGGACGGGTCGCACTGGACGCCCTCCCTCCGGCAGATGTCAGATAGCACCTTCACGACCTCGCGGACTCCGAGCCTCCTGAACTCGATCAGCTCGCTCACGTTCCTCAAGTCCCGGAGCCGCGGGTCCCAGGGGTCGTTAGCGGTGAGCACGACCGGGTGGCGGGACACCCGGACGATCTCGAGGATCGTGTCCAAGCCCCCGGCGTCCTCCCTCGGGTTTATGCCGTCAACCTCGTCCAGCAGGACGATCTTGCCCCTAGCGCCGCCGAGCGAGCCCTCCGTCGCCGCCCTCAAAACCCTTCGCTTCAAAGCTTCGGAGGTCCTCACGTCGCTGGCGTTCGCCTCGATAAGCTCCAGCCCCAGCTGGTTGGCGGCCGCGTGCACTAGGCTCGTCTTCCCGCAACCCGGGGGCCCGTAGAGGAGCGCCGCCCTCCTCTCCGGCGGCCTGCCCGCCAGCCACGCGTTGAGCCATGCGACGAACGACTTCTTGGCCTCCGGGTTCCCCACAACCTCGTCTATCGTTTTCGGCCGGTACTTCTCCGCCCAGGGGACCTCAACGCGCGCCGACATGAGCGGACCCCTTACCGACGAGCGCAAGCTTGGCTAGGAGGGCGTTCAGCTGAATCTCGTCGTCGGCACCCTCCACCAGCCTGTAGTTGATCTCGCCGAGGAGCTCGAGCAGCTCGAGCCTCCCCCTATCGTCCAGGTCGAGCCCTCCCCTGGCGGACACGATCTCCCTGTACACGAGCTTCACTATGTCAACCCCGGACAGCCCGTAGAAGTAGAGCAAGGCCCTCAACCGCTCACGCGCCGCGAGGAAATCGCCGGCGATCGCCAGCTTGATCATCTCCCTGATCTCGCTCGGCGTGACCTTGCCGAGGACCCTGTAGACCGTGTCGGCATCCACCTTAGAGCCCAGCGCCGCGGCCGCTTGGAGCGTGTTTATCGCCTTCCTCATGTCTCCGGTGCTCTCCTCCCATATTGCCTCGAGGCCGTCGTCCGTGACCGCGATGCCCTCACGCCCCGCTATGTATTTCAGTCTAGCGATGAAGTCCTGCTTAGGTATCGGCTGGAACCTGAAGATCGCGCACCTGGACTGGATCGGCTCGATGATCTTCGACGCGTAATTGGCTATGAGGACGAAGCGCGCGGTCCGGGAGAACAGCTCCATCGTGCGCCGGAGCGCCTGCTGTGCATCGCCGGTCATGTTGTCCGCTTCGTCGAGTATTATCAGTTTGAACGGCACCTCCCCCAGCGGGACCGTGCGCGCGTACTCCTTTATCCTCGTCCGGATCACGTCGATGCCCCGCTCGTCGGAGGCGTTCAGCTCGAGCGTGTTGTCGCGCCACGCCGCCCCGTAAAGCTCGTAGGCGAGGCATAGCGCCGCCGTGGTTTTGCCAGTCCCCGGCGGCCCCACGAAGAGGAGGTGCGGGATGTTCTTGTCCTTCACGAACTCCTTCAGCCTCTCCACTATCTCCTTCTGATCGACCATCTCGTCCAGCCTGCGCGGCCTGTACTTTTCTACCCACAACTCGGCGGTCGGCGCCTCGCTCATGGTCTCGCGCGTAAAAGGTGGGGCCGGCGATATATAGCTAGCGTGCGCAGTGCCGCGCGCGGGGTTTAAAAAGGGCCTGTGGAAGGCTTACAGGGGCTCTTGAAGCGGAGCATAATAGCTTTCGTGCTGGCGAACATAAGGACCGGGAAAGAGTACGACGTGATATCCGAGGTGAAAAAGATAGAAGCGGTCAAAGAAGCGTACATCACTTACGGGGCTTGGGATGCTGTGATAAAGGTCGAGGTGAGCTCGCTCGGCGAGCTCGACAGGGTGGTTACGCTGATAAGGAGCATCGAAGGCGTAGAGTACACGACCACGCTCGTGGGGGTTTAGGGGGAAGCGCGATGCTGTCTCAGGCTATCGCGGTAGCTTGCGCGATGCTGCGTGGTCTAGGGCGCGGTCTAGGCAGGGCGTCTACGAGAGCGGGTAGGAGGCTGTACCAGATGTACCTGAGGCCTATGGACATGTTTGAGGAGGTAAAGGCCGAACCGGACGCCTCTGGTGCTGCTCTGCTCCTAATAGCTGCGTTCGCAGCCCAGACGGCGGTGGCGGCGGCGGTGTTCTCAGGTATCTTCGTCAGCTCCGCTGGGAGCTCGATCTCGCTCCTCGAAGGTTTCTTCTCCAACCTAACAGTATACGTTTCGGTCAGAGGCGCAGCGCTCTTCGTGTTCTGGTTCATACTTTTCATCGTATTTTGGTTCGTGATGTACCTTTTCGGTTCGCGCGTTGAGGGTTTCACGGTGTTCTCAGCCACCGGCTACATCCTCTCCTCCCAGCTCGCCACGTTCCTAGCGACGTTTGCCGTCTACATAGCGGCGTCGCGGAGCATACCGGCCCTGGTTCTGGTGGGCGTGGCAGGCACTTACCCCCAGTACGTGATGCTGGCAGCACACTTCTTCAGGCTGGAATCCCTCCACCCCGCGGTACCGGTTCTGCTCGACGCGATTGGGTACTTCGGAACCGCGTGGAACGTCATGCTGACGGCGCTGATGTTCAAGGTTATCGGCGACCTCAACTGGAAGAGGGCGAGCGCGGGGACCGCGATAGCCGTCGGGGCGTCGTGGCTGCTCGCCAGAGTCTTCAGGATGGCAGGGATGCTGTAGCGGGCGGGAGCGCCTAGTCGGCTATCGTGCCGTACCCTATCAGGCGCCAGCGCCCCTCTATTTGCCTGCTAATCGCAACCCGAGACCCTGGGTAAGCCGCTACTGGCGCCCGCAGCGTTAGCGATGCCGTGCCGCCCGAAACCGCCGTGACGATGCCTATCGTCACGGCAGTGCCCACGTTGAGCATCAGCGGTTCACCCCTCCTCAGGGGCTCAACGCGCATCTCCCTCTCGAAGCCGACCACCCGCTCCATCAGCGAGTACTCGAGCTGCAGCTGGTTGAGCACGGGGGGCATTGAGCCGGGGCGGCCCACCACGCTCCCCATCAGGCCGTCGCCCTTCGTGAAGCTGGGGTCGAGCTTCGTCCCAACCCCCACGAGCCCGCCCGGGTACGCGACGTCGAGCTCCTCGCCCCCTGCCCTCAAGCTCACGATCTCCGTGATCACGGGTTCGTACCGCACTTCGCCCCTGCGCACGGGGATCTTCAGCCCCGGCCGTATCTCGATCTCGTCCCCCACCTCGAACTTGCCCTGCACCACCATGCCGCCTATAACGCCGCCCTTCAGCTCCCCAACCGGCGTCCCGGGCTTGTTCACGTCGAAGCTGCGCGCGACGAGCATCAGCGGCTCCCTGTCGACTTCGCGCTTCGGCGTCGGGACGAACTCCTCGATGGCCCACACGAGCGCGTCCACGTTGACGCGGTGGAGGGCGGAGACCGGTATCACCGGCGCGCTCTCTGCCCAAGTCCCAGCCAGGAACTCCCTTATCTCCCTATAGCTTTCCTTAGCCCGCTCCTTGGACACGACGTCGATCTTGTTCTGCACGACGATCACGTTGCGCACGCCGGAGATCGTGAGCGCGAGGAAGTGCTCCTTCGTCTGCGGCCTGGGGCACGGCTGGGACGCGTCGATGACGAGCAGCACGCCGTCCATCAGCGCCGTTCCGGCGAGCATTATGGCCATGAGCATCTCGTGGCCCGGCACGTCGACGAAGGAGATCCTGCGCACCGGCTCCAGCGGGCTGCCGCAGTACTTGCACCTGCCGTTGGGCGGCGCCGTCGCCGAGGTGTAGTACGCTTGAGGCGGCGGGCAAGAGGGGCACTTAAGCACGGTGGTCTCAGCGTACCCCAGCTTGATCGTGATCCCCCTCTTCAGCTCCTCCGAGTACCGCGAGGTCCAGACGCCGGTCAGCGCCTCCACTAGCGTCGTTTTCCCGTGGTCGACATGGCCGGCAGTCCCTATGTTCACGACCGGCTGCCGCAGCTCCGGCTTCGCCACAGTGCCCACCCTGGCACCTTCACCGCTGCTCCTGATCGCCCTCCACTATCACGGTGTTTACCTGGACGATGTCCTCGGTGATCACGTTGCCCCTCACAAACTTCCTGCGCCTCTCCCCCTTCTCGCTCGGGTGGAAGCCGGGCGGCTGGGAGAGCAGGAGGTACCTCTTAACGCCGCCCGGGAGGAAGGGGAGCATCGGCTCTCCGGCCTTCCCTGAACCCCCGGTGATCTTCAGCTTCAACCCCGGCTTCCCGACGATGCTCCCATCGAAGACGTCGCCTATTTTCAAGCCGATCAGTTTAGCGGCCTTCTCTCCCTTCACCTCGACCTGCTCAGCCCGCCCGGTTTTCGGATCCGCTATCACCACCTTGAACTCTGGCATCGGAGCCCTCGCCCCTCGCGGCCGAATTAAGCCTTTCCCTACGCGCTCACTCGGGTAGCGAGTCCGCGAAACCCAGCCTGAGTGCCCTCACCACCTTGAGCAGCGCGACCTCCTCCTCGCTCAACTCGCCCGCGAACTTCTCCAGCAGCCTGTTCGCGTGCTCGAGCGGCACGTCCACGTACAGCACGTCCCCCTCCTTGATCTGCCTCCCCACGATCACCTTCCCGCGTATGGAGATCGCGACCTCCTGGCCTTTCACGGCCTCGTCCAGCGGCTTCTTGTGCTCCTGGATCTGCATGATCTCGCCGACCCTCCTGCCGCCCCTTGTCATGAGCGGGTAACCCTTCCGTATCCTCCCGGCTAGCACCTGCACGCCGACGATCACCGGCTCGCTCCTCCTGAAGACATAGCCGGGCAGCAGCTTGATCTTCCCGGGGAGGATGAGCTTGCTGAGCTCAGCCCTGCGCTCGGCCTCCCTCTCGCTCTCGTACCACTTCAGGTAGTCGTCCACGAGCTGGTATATTATCTTGTTTTTGAATATCGCAACGCCGCGCGACTTGGCTTCCACCTCCGCGTCCTCTGTGACCTTCACGTTGAAGGCCAGAACTGCTGCCCTAAAGCGGTCCACGTTCCTGACGATCGACGCCTCCACGACATCGCGCCTCACAACAGGCCCTACGTCGGCGTACCTCACGGGGACGTTGAACCTGCGCAAGTAGTTCACGAGCGCCTCCAAGGTGCCCAGCGTGTCGGCTTTGACCACGACGCCAACCACGTCCCTCGCGATCCTGACCGCGTTGACCTCCTCCTGAACCTCCCTCACCACCTTCTCGAGGGACTCCGAGTCGGGGGCGACCGCGAGGGGGGCGCCGGCCACGGCACCCTCGAGGTCCTGGGCCGCGATGAGTACCCCGGCCGCCGCCTTGACCTCGTCGACCGAGAGGAATCGGTCTTCGGGCGACCGCATCTCGTCGAGGGGTTTGGGCATCAGCAGTGCCTTCACCTTCGTCACGATCGGCTTCTCCAAACCCCCTACGACGACAGTGTCGCCCCTCCTCAGGACCCCATCGTGCACTATGGCGGCCACGCTCGCGCCTAGCCCGGGCATCTCCCTGACTTCCAGCACGACCCCTCTCGCCGGCCCCGCTTTAGCCACCAGCCTATCCGCCAGGTACCTCTGAGCTAGACCCGCTAGGACGAGCATCAGGTCCGGTAGGCCCTCGCCCGTGATCGCGCTGATCGGCACTATGGAGACCGTTTTGGCGAAGTCCCTCACCCTGTCGTACCTGTCGGCCGCAAACCCCTCCCTGTTCAGCTCCACTATTATCGATGCGAGGAGCTCCTCCAGCTTCGCTTGAACGTCAGGGCTCTGCTCCGCGAAGGATCGCACGAAGGGCGCTCCCGGCTTCGGCTCCCAACCCGGTACCCTGTCTATCTTGTTGGCCGCTACGACGAAGAGGGTCCGCCTGGCCTTCAGCAGCTCGATCGCCTCGTAAGTTTGCCTTTCGAAACCCCTGTTTACGTCCACCACCAGTATCGCCAGGTCGGCGATGCTGCCCCCGCGGCTCCTGAGGTTCGAGAAAGCCTCGTGGCCCGGCGTGTCGATAACTAGGAAGCCGGGGATCCTCACGGCCGCGCGCACGGACTTCGAGAGAGGGGCGCACATCTCCTCCAGGGCCCTCCAGGGTAGGAAGGAGGCGCCGATGTGCTGGGTCATGGTACCCGGTTCCCTCTTAGCGACCGCCGTGCCCCTGATCTTGTCCAGCAGGGTCGTCTTGCCAACGTCGACGTGCCCCAGCACGACGAGGATTGGGGATCTCACGTAGCGCTCCTCGCTCAAGCGCACCACCCTAGTATACGCCGCCCTACACCCCCTTTTAACCCTCGTTGCGCGGAGCACACGAAAGCTTTAAGGTCGGCAGCGGGCTCCCTGCTCGAATGATGAGGAAGAGACGGGGCGAGCGGTGACCTAATCTGTCTCGGCTGACAGTTCTGCCGGGAACCCCGCTACCGCTCCGCCCCGCAGGCTCAGCCCCAGCGGCGTCAACGATTAATGGCCACGCCCCGCTCGCGTAATCGTGTGCTCGCGGCTGGACAGGGTGTCCGTGGCCTTCGTCGAACCGCTCTACGAGATCAACGTAGGCTACGTTGCTAGGTGCATGAAGAACTTCGGCCTCTCGAGATTAGTGCTCGTGAAGCCGAGGTGCAGCGTGGGTGGCGAGGCGCACAAGTTTGCGGCGCACGCGCAAGACCTCCTCGCGAAGGCGCGCTTCGCCGGCAGCTTAAGCGAGCTGAGGGGTGAGTACGACCTCGTCGTGGGGACCACCGGCGTCACCACGAAGGATCTGAGCCACGTGCGCCGCTGGATAACTCCCGAAGATTTGGCGCAAAGGGTCGCCCAGCAGGACGGCGAGGTTCTGCTGGTTCTGGGGAGGGAGGACATCGGCCTGACGAACGAGGAGCTCGCCCTCTGCGACATAGTCGTCACGATACCGGCGAACCCGGAGTACCCGATCCTGAACGTCTCGCACGCGGCCGCGATACTGTTCTACGAAATGCACAAAGCGTGCTCGCGCGCTAGGCCGCCGGCGCGGCTGCCCGTGAGGGAGGAAGTGGAAATCCTCCTGAAGTACCTGAAAAGCCTCATGCTGCTCTTAGGCGAGAGCGAGGAGCGGGCGGAGCGCGCGTGCCTCATGGTGCGGCGCGTGATCGGCGGCTCCCCGCCCACCGACGTGGACGTGCGGATGCTGCTTGGCGTGATCCGGCAAGCCTACGAGAGGATAGCTCTCGGGCGCGGGAAGTGACGCCTGTTCTCGACGCTGGGCGGATCCGGAGGGCAGGACCCTCGGCTTAAGCCGCGGTCCGGCTGATCGAAGCGTTTATAAGCCGCGCACCGCGCAGCCCACCGCGATAGGCGATGCCCCTGCGACCCGGGCGCTGCTACAGGAGGTTCGACACGCCGCCCTACACTAGACTGGAATACATAAAGAGCATACCGCCCGTCACCGTACCGAAGTTCGACCTCGGCAACCCGAAGGGGAGCTTCGACTGCACGGTAAAGCTGGTGACGCTGAAAGCAGGACAGATCCGCCAGAACGCGCTCGAGGCGGCCAGGCAGATAGCGAACAAGTACCTCTCATCGAAGCTCGGCGAGCAGAATTACTTCATGAGAATAAGCGTGTTCCCCCACCACATCCTCAGGGAGAACAAGATGATGGCGATGGCGGGCGCCGACCGTCTGCAGGACGGCATGCGCCTCTCCTTCGGGACGCCCATCGGCAGAGCCGCTAGAGTGGGCGCGGGGCAGGTCGTGATGTACGTGCGCGTGAGGAGTAACAGCATCGAGCACGCGAAGGAGGCTCTGCGCAGGGCTTCGTCGAAGATCTCGCTGCCCTGCAGGATCGTCGTAGAGGTCGGGGGTACGGCTAGTGAGGCAGGTGCACGCTAAAAGGGTGGAGGCTTGCATCGACCTAATCTCCAAAGCTCTAAGAGGGGAGATCGAGACTCGGGAGGAGGCTGTTAGGGAGCTGGAGAGGCTCTACCGAGCTTCGAGAATCGAACCGATCAGGGGTTGGTCGAAGATTAACCTCTTCGAAAAGGAGTTGTGCACGGTCTACGTGGTGGCGAAGTACGGGCTAGGGCTGGAGGTGGACGAGTACAGGGACCTGTACGAGAGGGTGCTGTGGCTGGAGACGAGGGCGGAGAGAGCCGCCGAGAGGATAAAGGCCGGCGAGGGGGTCAACGCTATGCTGGAGGAGCTGGGCTCGACCGATGAAAACACGATCTTCCGCGTAGCGCGGTTGGAGGCGACAGCCGTTCTGCTCGGCTTCAAGCCGGAGGAGGAGCTCGTGCTGCTCCTCAACAGGCTGAGCGAGCTCTTCCCGGAGCTGGCTCAGAGGATTACGGGCTTCAAGCGGTTCTACGTGGCGTTCAAGGTGGCGCAAGCGGTCGCCGAGGGGGCCGTCAGAACGCGCTTGGAAAAGGAGGCGATGAAACAAGCGCTGTGCATCAAGCTTGGAGCTGAGAAAGCCGCGCCGTCGGACGAGTTCATCAGAGAGATAGCTCTCAAAGTCTTGAAGCTCGAGGAGCGCCGCATCGTGAAAGCAGTCAGCGCTAATAGCGCTGACGCGCGGTGGAGCGGCTGAATGGGCGGGCTTTTAGGGGAAAGCTTTTTCGCGACCGCAGCGGGTAGGCGCTCGTGGAGCTGGTTGAAACGGGGATCGAGGGGTTGGACAAGCTGATAGGGGGCGGCTTCATAAAGGGGAGAACCTACCTCGTAGCCGGCGAGACCGGGACTGGTAAAACGATATTCGCCCTCAACTACCTCCTCCACGGAGCCTCGAAGGGCGAGCCCGGCGTCTACCTCCTGGTGGACGAGGAGTATGAGAGCTTCGTAGAGGGGTCTAAGGGGTTCGGCTGGGACCTCCAACCGCTTATACGGAGCGGGCTGCTTAGCGTGGTCACCCTGCTCCCCGACTTCGTCGAAAGGGTGAGGAGCAAGCCCGTGGAAACGATCGTCGACTCGATAGTCGAGAGCCTGAGAGAGGAGGTCGAGAGGGTGGGCGCGGAGCGCCTCGTGATCGACCCCATAGCCCCCCTGGTGGTCGGAGAGGAGAGCCTGGTGAAGATGAGGGAGTACGTGAGGAGCCTTCTAGTGAGCATCGAGCGGAAGATCCGCACCACGACGCTGGTCACGTCGGAAGTCCCCACGGGCACCGCGCAGCTCAGCCGATTCGGCGTCGAGGAGTTCCTCGCAACGGGCGTCCTCGTCCTCAGCCTCAGAAACGTGGGAGGGAGGTTCACGCGAACCTTGTGGATCAGGAAGATGAGGTGGAGCCCCGCCGAACCGGCGATGTACGAGTTCGAAATAGTTCCTGGGAAGGGGGTAGTTGTAAAACCCGAAAAGCGACTCGCTTAGCAATCCGCTCGAAACAACGGAGCGTAAGAAACTCCGACGCGCTAGGTAACCGCGCACCTTTTTAACCCCTTCAACGCGCTCTGCATGGGAGGTTCAACAGGCATCGGGTGGCGCGGGGCATGCAGGGGGAGAGCGCGATGTGCTACGTGAAGGTGCACAGGGTCGGTAGAGACACGGTGGTAGCGCTGTGCGACGCCGAGCTGCTGGGTCGGGAGCTGCTTGTCGGTAACGGCTTGAAGATACACATAAGCCGGGAATTCTACAGCGGCGAGCTGATCCCCTTGTCCTCCCTTTGGGAGTACGTGGAGAAGGCCACGATCGTTAACGCCTTCGGCAACGCGGTAGTCGAGGAGCTGGCCAAGCGCATAGCCGCTGTGCGCCACGCTGCCGTGAATTTGGGCGGCGTGCTCCACGTGCAGCTTCTGCTGAGGTAGCAGAAGCTTATTTAAACGCGCGCCCCGCTGCGGGGGCAAATGGCGAGCGAGCGCAAAAGGCTGCTCTCGAAGCTGTGCCCAGTCTGCGGTAGGGAAGTTGAAACGCTTTACGGCGGCGTGTGCGAGGAGTGCTACAGGCGGCTCCACCCGCTAGCCGAGCTGCCGAGAGAGCTGGAGGTGACGCTCTGCCGGGTGTGCGGAGCGTACAAGCTGGGCGGTAAGTGGGTGAAACCGAGAAACGGTGACTCTCTGCGCGAGGCGTTGGAGGAGGCGGTCAAGCGCTCGATCCGAGTGCGCGGCCGCGCGGAGAGGATCGCCGTTTCCGGAATCGAGGGGGAAAGTGTGCGCGTGTTGGTGTCCGGCTCCGCAGCCGAGGGGATGCGCGCTTACGAGGAGGAGCACATCACTCCCGTTCGCGTGTGGTGGGAGCTGTGCCGCGAGTGCGTACTATCCAAGTCGAAGAGGGAGGCGGCTCGAGTGCAGGTTAGGGCGAAGAGCAGGGGGTTAACCCCGACCGAGATCGACGCCGCTAAAGAGGTCGTGGAGCGGTTCCTCGGCTCGCGATGGCGTGGTAACCTTGACCTCGTGGACGTCGTGGAGAAGGGCGACGTCCTAGACTTCGTCTTTTCCTCCATCCCGAGCGCCAGGCTCGCGGCCGACGCGCTGAAGAGGGAGTTCCCGTCCACGCTGCTCGAGACGCGGAAGAGCGTGGGTGTCGACGCCAGCGGGAGGCGTCTCGCCAGGATCACCTTCAGGATCCTGCTGCCGGAGTTTAAGGTTGGGGACGTGATCGAGTTTAGGGGCAAGCTCTACTACGTGACGCGCCTGAGCGGCGAAGGAGTTTGGGCGATTAACCTCAACAGGCTGGAGGAGGTCAAGCTGGGGAGGGGCAGAGAGCTCATCGAAAGCAGCAAGGTCGTCTGCAGGGGGGAAGAGATGGAGCCCGTCATCGTAGCCTCCCTAAGGGGCAGCGAGGTAGAGGTGGTCGCCCTGAGAAGCGGGAGGAGCATCTCGCTGCGCTTGGAGCGCTTGCACCCGCAACTGAAGGAGGGAGGCAGCGCCCTCCTAGCGGTCATCGAGGAGAGGTACTACGTGCTGCCGCCCGTCCAACCGCTCCGAGCCCTCGCCAGTGGCGCGCGCCGCTAGCCACAAAGCAAATATTGAGCTCGATCGCAGGATTGCCCGTGCCGAAGAGGGGCAGAGAAGGGGAGGAGCGGAAGGAGATACCCCTGCCGGATAACAAGGAGACGATGCTGGGCGTCATACAGCAGTTCCTAGGCTACGATAGGGCCCGCGTCCTGTGCGCGGACGGCAAAACGAGGCTGTGCAGGATCCCCGGCAGGCTGAAGAAGAGGATGTGGATGAAGGTGGGCGACGTGGTGCTCGTCGCGCCCTGGGAGTTTCAGCGCGACGAGAGAGGCGACATCATTTACAGGTACAGCGGCGGGGAGTTGCAGGAGCTTGAGGAAAAAGGGTTTCTCGCGGAGCTGAAGCGCGCGGTAGAGAGCGCGGGCGTTTAGCTGGAGTCGAACCGCCCGCGCGAGTGAACGGTGCCCCCGATCGGGAGCGCGACCCGCGCGCAACGGGCGCTCTAGGAGGCCTTCCGAAGCTTCGACTTTAACGCTTGCACGAACTCCTGAGGGTCGCCCACCTCGACGCCCAGCTCCGAAAAGTACGCGAACACGTTCTCCACGTCCCTGTACAGGAACTCGTCAGCCATCGGGTGGTTGACGTCCACCGCCGAGCCGAAGTCTATGAGCACGAACTCGCCGCCCCTCACCATAATGTTGTACTCGGAGAGGTCGGCGTGCACGAGCTTAGCCCGCGTGTACAGCAGCTCGATGCAGTTTTTCACGGTCTCAAAGGCCTTTTCGGGGTCGTCCAAGCTCACATCCTTGAGCAGGGGCGCCGGCCTACCCCTCTGCTCCGGGTCGCTCACGAACTCCATCGCCAGGACGTTGCCCCGCCTCGCGATCGGCCGAGGGACCCTAACCCCAGCCTCGTAAGCTCGAACAAGGTTCCTATACTCCTTCGAACACCACAGCTCCACGAGCTTCCTCACGTCGCCCCGAACCTCCCTGAACCTCGGATCCCCCTCGATGTACACCCGCCTCCCCCTCCTGAACTCGGCCGTCTGAACCAGGTAGATCTTCAGCGCGATATCGCTTCCGTCCGGCGCCTCAGCCCAGTATATCCTCGCCTCCTTCCCGGACGCGACAACCCCGTAAACAACCTTTATGACACCCGCGTTCAAAAGCTTGTAGAGCGCCATCAAAGTCGGGAAATCGAAAACTTCCTCCACTACCTCGAAGAGCTCGCTATCCTTAACCCTCCTATCGCTTTTTATCCTAGCTATTATTTTAGCTTCTACTTCGTCGAAATCCACCATGCGCGTTATACGCGCGCTGGGGAGACGTATTAAGTGTTTCACAGCATCGTAGCCGAAACAGTGGGTGATGCGCAGCAAAACCTTTAACCCCTCATCACCTCAAGCCACCAGGGGGCCGTAGTCCAGCTTGGTAGGATGCGCGGCTCGGGCCCGCGTAAGCCGTTGGGCTGCGGAAGGACCCGGGTTCAAGTCCCGGCGGCCCCACCACGCACCTGAAAAATATATTGGCGCCGACGCTGAGCGTTGTTCGATATGCTAGACGAGCTGGATCGCGCTATCCTCCACTCGTTGGCTCTCAACGCTCGCGCCCCTCTATCGGAGATCGCTAGGAGGCTTAGCGCGGCTAGGACGACGATCAGCGAGAGGTTGGAGAGGCTCGAGAGGGAGGGCGTGATCAAGGGTTACCGCGTCGACGTTGACTACAGCAAGCTCGGGTACCGCTACCTCGCGTTCGTCCTCGTGAAGGTGAGGAGGGGCGGGTTGAGGGGCGACAAGTCCAACCAGGAGGTGCTCGCCGAGAAAATCGTCTCGGACTGCTCGGCAAGAGAGGGATTACCGTGGGTGGAGGAAGCTCACATAATAACGGGCGAGTACGACCTCCTGCTTAAGGTTAGAGCGCGGGAGTGGGAGGAGCTGACGAACTTCTTGATACGTTACATGCCGGAGCACCAGGACGTCGTGCAAACCCACACGATGCTCGTCCTCAAGGCGGTTCACGAGGACCACTCTCCACCCCTTACCGCTGGAGCGAGTGGGAAAAAATAAATATTTAGTTAATTAACTCTTATTTCGCTTATTCGTTTATTCTTTAACGACCTCCAGCACTAGCGACGGCATTACGTCCTTTACGCCGTACTTGCTTTTCAGCTCATTGACGAACTTTTCGAGCTCCACGTTGTCTTTAGCCCAGTAGTCGGCTATCACCATGTGGTCGCCTGATGTTATCGCGACGAACTTCACGTCCGGGTTCTCGGCGAGCGCTCTGACGACCTCCAGCAACCGCGAAGCTTCGACGTTGAAGCCTATGAAGGCGCGCGCCCTGTAGCCGAGTTTCGTGTGGTCAAGCGCTAGCTTGTAGGCTTTTATCACGCCCTCCTCCTCCAGCCTCTTCAACCTCTTCCTTATCGCCACATCGCTCATGCCGATCTTTTCAGATACCCTTGTGAGGGGCGTTCGCGCATTCTTCTCTAGCAGCCTTATTATCTCCAGATCCTTTTCGTCAACTACCGCGCTCACGGATTAACCTTCGGAGTGGAGAGGTATTTTAACCTTTCCCTTACGCCATCCACAAAGCATCGACTAGTGTTGAAGCTTAAACCGCCCGTACTGATTCGAGGTTCTCGGGGACGTATACCTCGATGTTCGGGAACATTTTTGATAACACGCTTCCGAACGCTTTCGCCTTGCTCCTCTCGCCGTGGTTCAGCACCAGCTTCTTGGGCGTCGGGCTGACGCGCTTGAGGTAGGAGGCCAGCTGCCTCCTGTCGCTGTGCCCCGAGAAGCCCTCAACCCTGTGCACGGACATCTTCAGCTTCCTGTACTCGACGCGGCCGCGGGAGTCGACGAAGGCGAGGTCTTTCAGGCCCTGGAGGATCTTCCTGCCCAGCGTCCCTTCCACCTGGTAGCTGACGAACACGAGCGAGCTCCGCTCGTCCTCCGCCAGCAGCTTCAGGTACTCCATCACAGGCCCTCCGGTGAGCATGCCGGACGTCGCCAGTATCACGCACGGCCTCGCTTCGATAATCTCCTCGCGCTCCTCGCCCTTGAGCACGTGCACGTTGGGGGCCGTAAACGGGTTGACTTTCCGGAAGATCATCTCGCTGACCGTGCTGTTCAGGTGCTCGGGAAACGCGGTGTGGATCGCGTTGACGTCGTCGATCATCCCCTCTATGAATATCGGTATCTGCGGCAGCTGGCCGCTCTCCATCGCCATCCTGAGCGCGAGGAGCACCTCCTGGGCTCTACCCACCGCCAGCACGGGCACCAGCACCACGCCGTTCCTCCTCACGGTCTCGGCGACGATGTCCACCAGCTGTTTCACCGCCTCGTCCCTGCTAGGCAGGACGTCGTCCTTGCCGCTGTAAGTGGTCTCCATTATGAGCACCTCGAGCCTCGGGAAGCGGTAGTCCGCCGGGTCCAGCAGGAGCGTGCGCTCGAACTTGAAGTCGCCGGTGTAAACTATGTTCACCAGCCCCTCCCCGATGTGCAGGTGAACCAGCGCGCCCCCGAGTATGTGGCCCGACTTGTACAGCGTCAGCTTGACGTCGGGGGCTATGTCGGTGACCTCGCCGTACGAGAGGGTGTACGAGTGGACGAGCGCCGTGGCCAAGTCCTTCTCGCTGTAGGGCAGCGGCCTACCCTCCTTTCGCGCCACCCTCAGGTAATCCTCCTGCACGAGCTTAGTTAGGTACAGCGTCGGCTCGGTCATGTACACGGGGCCCCTGTAGCCGTACTTGAACAGGTACGGCAGCGCCCCGCAGTGATCCAGGTGCGCGTGCGTGATCACCACCGCGTCGAGCTTCTCCACGTCGAACTCGGGCGCCTCGAAGAACGGGTACTCGTCCCCGTTCGAGGTCGGCTTGACGCCGGCGTCGAGCAGCACCTGGCTCTCCGGCGTATGCACGAGTATCGCGCTGCGCCCGACCTCTTGGAAGGAGCCGAGGCCGATTATCCTGACGTAGTTGTTCTCGAACAGCTTGGCTCGGAAGATCCTCTGGCCCACAGCCCGCAGCAGCCTGGACCGCTCTTCTATCCGCGACCGGAAAAGCTCTCGAACCTCGATTATCGCGTTGGAGTGTATGGCGGGCGTCCGCATGATCTTGGGCTGCCAGCCGGTGAGCTCGAAGATCGCCCTCCTCATCTCTCCGCTCTTCCCGATCACGTAGCCGGGCTTCTCCGCTTCGATCTCCACCTCCCCCAGCGCCTCGTTAAAGAAGACCTTCTGTATCCCGGCTTCGGGGGGCACCATAGCCCTTATGACCTGCTCGGCCTTCTCGGGCTGGAGCCTAACCTCTGGGTCGGCTCTGACGACGATCCTCTTTTTTATCGTCTTGACGACGTCCTTTATCAGCTTCTCCTCGTCTTTGACGAATATAGCTGGCTTCCTCGTGTATATAGCTATCTTCGGTCCTTCGAAATCTATCTTTGTTATTTCAGCTTCCGGAGGGATCTGTTCCAGTATCCTCCTCCTTATGTCCAGGATGGTTCCGCTGAGTAGCTCCATACTCTCGTGCTCCCCCTCAAAGCACCTCCTCGCCCCTCATTATCCGGACGCCGTTCACCCTGTCGATCAGGGCTAGGTCCACCCCTTCGCCGCTGCCCGGGTCTCTCAGCATTGCCGCTTTCACGGCGCGCGCCGCCAGCCTCAGCGCTTCCCCCGCGCTCATGTCCTCCCTGTACTCGCTCTCGATTAAGCTGATGGCGAAGGGGGTCCCCGAGCCGGTGGCTGCGTACTTCTCCCTGGTCACCGTGCCGAGCCAATCAACGCAGTACAGGCTGGCCCCGCTGCCGTCGATGCCACCTATCAGCATCTGAGCAACCAGGTACGGGCGGTTGCTGAACAGCAACACAGAGGCGAGGGTTGCCAGGGAGGAGACACTTATTGGCTCGCCGACGCTGCTCCTGTAGAGCCTCGCCTCCGCCCTGAGGCGCTCCACCAGCCACTGAGCGTCTCCCACGTAGCCGGCTATCGTGGCGGCTACGTGGTCGTCGATACGGTGGATCTTCTCCGCCCTCTTGTGGGCGATGAAGTACCCGCTGGTGGCCCGCCTATCCGCCGCTAAAACGACGAAGTCTCTGAATACGAGCCCTATGGTGCAAGTCCCCTTTAGAGCAGCTGAACCGCTACCCCGTCCAGAAGCAGAGAGCATGCTCGTCGCGAACGAGGGGGGCGCGCTTGCTTAAAAAGGCTTCTCTACGCTACCACGGACAGGCGCGAAGGGATGCCGGGCACGCGGAAAGTGGCTATGGTTTCGAGGGCTCAAGCGAGGAGGGGGGCCGTATTCAGGGTTTTGCTGGACCCGCGCTGCTTCATGTGCGAGTTTTACAGGGCTTGCGTAGGCGCGTTGCGGGCTTGGGGAAGGTACCGCGTTGTCAGCGTCCGGCGCGCCTCGCACTTCTGCCCGATCGTGGGGGACGAGATGGTGGTCGTCGAGGTGGAGGACGAGCCGCTGTTGGCTGCCGTGGAGAGCAAGGTGGCCGTCGAGGGGGTCACCCTCAGGTACGCTAAAGTCGAGTGCAACGCCCCCTGCCCCTACCGCGGCTACTGCATGCGCGTTCCCTTGCTTGAGGGCGAGGTCGTGAGGGTGGCGAGGGTGTTGCAGCGGCTTCCGTGCCCCAAGTCCCGCCCCCTGGCGCTGGTGGAGCTCCTGCCCGCCGTGTAAGGCAAACGCATTTAAACCTGCGAAAACGCGCTCGCGCGTGGGCGTTGGGGAGAAGATGTACAAGTGCGCAAAGTGCGGCAGGGAGTTCTCGAGAGACGACATGGAGATACTCCCGGGGGTGAAATGCCCCTTCTGCGGCTGGCGCATAGTCACTAAGCTGCGCGCGCCCACCGTCAAGCGCGTGAGAGCCGTCTAGCGCGCGGAGAGCAGGAGGAGGGCTTTCATGAGGAGCTTCGCCGCGACGCGGCTGGTCAAATCGTTCACGTCGACCAGGGGGTTCACCTCGACGACGTCGAAGCCCACCAACCTGCGGTCGACCACCTCGAGCAGCAGCTCCGAGAGCTGGTTGAACGCGAGGCCCCCCGGTTCCGGGCACCCGACCCCCGGCGCCACCGAGGGGTCTAACACGTCGACGTCCACCGACACGTAGACCCTCTCGCCCAGCGTGCTCAGCTCGTCCCTGAGCTTGCTGAGGTTCCACGGGTAGACCACGCGCACGCGCCCGTCCCGCTGCAGCGCGGCGACCTCTTCCTTCGAGAGGGCTCTCGCTCCCACGACCACCGCTTCCTCGACGAGGCCCTCCCTCGCCCTCCTGAGCACGGTGGCGTGACTGAGCTTCTCCCCCTGCGGGTACTCGTCCCTAAAGTCCAGGTGCGCGTCGAACACCACCAGCGAGAGCTTCCCCTGCAGGCCGGAGAGAGCCCCTAAGGTCACCAGGTGGTCTCCCCCGACGAGCAGCACGACTTTGCCGGCTGCCGAGAGCTCCCGCACGACCCTCGCGATGCCGCCGACGGTGTTCGCCGGAGACAGTGCCTCCCTCACGTCCCCCAGATCGGCAGCAGGGATTTCGGAAGCGTCAGCCCCGAGCATGGGATCGTATGTCTCCATGTCCTGGGACACCTCCCTCACCCTCCTCGGCGCGTAGCGGCTCCCCGGCCTGCACGTGGAGCTGGAGTCGTAGGGCGCGCCCACGATCACAGCTTTCGCGGCGCTCGCGTCCCTCGGTAAGCCTATGAACGTGGGGAGCCTGGGCTCGATGAGAAGGTCCGCATACCCCTCCACGGCTGGCCCGCCGCGCCCCGGAGGATAAGGGTTGCTCACTCAGCCGGGGCGGGGCCCGCCGCAAGCTCCGCTCCCGCGCTTACTTCTATGCTCCGCGCTTCACGCGCTTCGCGAACTCGGCGACTATCTTGTCGAGCTTGCCGCCGTCTTCGCGCAGCTCGAAGCGCGCTCTCGCCGCCGGCTTGTTCACCTTCACGTACCTCGTCAGGTCGGTCGGCGTCCCCAGCACCATGCTGTCCGCGGGGACCCTGTTGATAGTTTCCTCGAGCTCCCTCAGCTGCGCTAGACTGTACCCCATGGCTGGTAAAACCGGCCCTATGTGCCTGTACTCCTCGTAGACCCTCCGCAAGCTACCCACAGCGTAGGGTCTCGGGTCCACGACCTTCCCCCCGTACTTCACGGCCGCCGCGTAACCGGCCCCGTACGGCATGTGACCGTGGGTCACGGAAGGCCCGTCCTCGATCACCAGGACGTCTTTTCCCTCGACCAGGTCGGGCCTGTCGAGGTACACCTCAGACGCGGCCTTGACGACGACAGCTCTCGCGTTCACGCTTCTCACGCGCTCCACCGTCGACTCGACCACTTGCGCGCTCGCCGCGTTGACCTTGTTCACCACGACGACGTCGGCCATGAGCAGGTTGACGAGACCCGGGAAGGACAATTCGCTGCCCGGCCTCGTCGGGTCCACGACCACGATGTGCAGGTCGGGCTTCAGGAAGGGCCAGTCGTTGTTGCCGCCGTCCCAGACCACGACGTCGAACGGCCCCTTCTCCACCTCGCGGAGCACCTCCTCGTAGTCCACGCCCGCGTAGACGGTAGTCCCCTCGAGCACGTGCCACTCGAACTCCTCCCTCTCCTCGATCGTGAACGTGACCTTGTCGAGGTCCTCCAGGCTGCTGGCCTTCTGCACCTTTATCGCGAGGAGATCGCCGTAAGCCATAGGGTGCCTCACGACCACGGGCCTCAACCCCTCGCGCTTGAGGATCCTGACGACGTAGCGGGAAACCGTGCTCTTCCCAGCACCAGTCCTCGTCGCCGTGACGGCGACCACGGGCTTGGACGACTTCAGCATCGTCTCATTGGGCCCCAGCACGCGGAAGCTGGCCCCCGCCGCCAGGACTCGGCTCACCTTCGTCAGGAAGTCCTCACACGTCAAGTCGCTGTAGGATAGGACGACCTCGTCAACGTTGAACTCCCTGATCACCTTCTCCAGCTCGGATTCGCTGAGGATCGGGATGCCGCTCGGGTATAGGGGGCCGGCCAGCTCCGGGGGGTAAATCCTACCCTCGATGCAGGGGATCTGCGCGGCGGTGAACGCGACCACCTCGTACTCGGGCCTCCTCCTGAAGCACACGTTGAAGTTGTGGAAGTCCCGGCCCCCTGCCCCCATTATCACGACCCTCACGTGCCGGTTCATCAGCACCGAAGGGCGTGTTCTCCGGTTTAAATGCAGCTCCCCCTCAGGGGCTGCAGCCCCCACCTAAGGCTTTTAGCCGGCGTTCAGAGACCCTCGAAGCTTCGAGGAAAATGTTAAGGTGATCCCCGGCGGGTGGTAAAGGGAACGGGGTTGCCGAGCGGCGGCGCATCGAGCCGTAGTCGAGGTACCGTCGCCGTAGTCGTTGACACGAGCGCGATACTCTGCTGCTTAGCCGGTGGCAGGGACATCATAGAGGCGCTAAAGGAGGCGGTGTGCGGGGAAGTAAAGCTAGTGGTACCGGAAGCTGTCATGGAAGAGCTTGAGGAGCTGGCGCAGGGGAAAAGCGGGAGGGGGGCGCTAGCCCGCGTTGCGCTAGAGCTCCTGAAGCGGGCTGAGGGCGAAGCTGTAAGGATCGCTCACCACGCAGAAGGGGGCACGGACTCCATCCTACTGGAGGTGGCGCTGGGAGAGGGGGCTCACGTAGCCACCGCTGACGCGCGGTTGGCAGCGAGGGCTAGGGCCCTCGGCTTGCCGCTGCTCGTTTACAGGAGCGCGAAGCGGCGCTTCGAGCCGTCTTAGCGGAAAACGCTTTAAGTTGCGCGTGCGCCGGCGCGCCGTGTCCCTGCTCGAAAAGTTGGTTCGGGTGGATTACGCAGCTATAGAGCGGGCGATCGTCGACCACCTCAGGAGATACCTGGAGGCCGCGGGCGCCAGCTGCTACGTTCTGGGGCTGAGCGGGGGCGTGGACTCTTCGACGGTCACCGCCTTAGCGGCGAGAGCCGTCGGTCCCGAGCGCGTGATCGCGCTGGTAATGCCCGACTCAACGAGCACTCCGAGAGGGGACTTGGAGGACGCCGAGAGGATCGCCAAGGCGTTGGGGGTGAAGTTCGCGGTCTCGCCCATCGACGACCTGCTCTCCGCCGCGGCAAGGAGCTTGCCGTTCTTCGACCCCCACGACCGCGCGGCGCTGGGCAACGTGAAGGCGAGGTTGAGGATGGTGATGCTGTACTACGCGGCCAACAGGCTTGGCGGGCTCGTGCTGGGGTCTAGCGATAGGAGCGAGATCCTGCTCGGCTACTTCACCAAGTACGGCGACGGTGCCGCCGACCTGCTGCCCATTGGCGACCTGTACAAGACGCAGGTTAGGCGCTTGGCGCGCCACCTCGGCATACCCGAGTCGGTAGCGTTCAAACCCAGCAGCCCGCGTCTCTGGCCGGGGCAGATGGCGGAGGCCGAGCTGGGCTTCACGTACGAGGTCGCCGACCAAGTGCTGTACGCGGTCTTCGACCTGGGCTACAGCGTGGAGGAGGCGGCGAAGGCGGTCGACGCGCCCTTGCCGCTGGTTAAGAGGATCGTCGAGCGCGTGAAGTCGACGGAGCACAAGCGCAGGCCGCCGCCCGTAGTTGACTTGCACGGCTTGGCCCGCCCGTAGCCCCCGCTCACGCTCGAAGCCAGAACCCCCTAATGTCGAAGTCCATCTGCCCGTTCACTTCACTTTTCGTCAACCTCCTCCCCGACAGCACCTCGAGGACCACCGGGTAGAGCTCCCTCATAGCCAGCTCCCTGAGGCTCGCCCCGCTCGAGAAGAGCTCCTCCACCGGTATGTACACGTCGATGATCCTCGATAGCCTGGCGTAGGTCTCCCTGTTCGCCGTCACCTTCACGACGGGGCTGACCACGGAGCCCACCGGCGTGCCCAACCCGGTCGTGAAGATCACGGAGTGGGCGCCGCCGGCCACCATCCCCGTTATCGACAGCACGTCCTCGCCTGGCGTGTCCATGAAATAGAGCCCGCTGCCCCTGGGCACCGGGTGCGCGTAGGGGAGCACGTCCGTCAGCTTGATCGAGGGGTCAAGACCGGCTTTGAGGATGCTGCCGAGCGACTTCTCTGCCAGCGTGGAGATCCCGCTGGCTATGTTGCCCGGCGTCGGGTCGCTCTCCCCCACGTACTCCGCGAGGGCTTCCTTCAGCGCGTACACGGTTTCCAGGAGCCTCCGCAGCTTCCTCGCCACCGCCTCGTCGGAGACCTTCCCCATGAGGTACTCCTCGGAGCCTAGGACTTCGGTGGTCTGAGAGAACACCACGCTGGCTCCGTTCCTGACTAGCTCGTCGACGACGTAGCCCACAGCCGGGTTCGCGAAGAGGCCTGAAGTGGGGTCGGAAGCCCCGTTGCCCACCCCTATCACAAAGCGCTTGAGGGGGGCTTCGACCCTCTTGGCGGCCTGCGCTTCCTCGACCATCTCCCTCACGAACTTCCTCCCCAGCTCGACCGCCCTCTCGAAGCCGTCGCCCGACCCGCGGAGCGGCTCCTGCACGTTCACCCACCGCACCAGCACGCCCCTCTTCACCAGCCTGTCGTATAGCCTGAAGGCGGTGAGGTTCTGCTCCTTGCTCTCGCCGGGCGCCAAGGGCCTCTTGCACAGCTGCCCGCAACCGAGACTGACGAGGAGCACTCCGTGGACGTTCGGGTGGGATGCGATGCCCAGCAGCGTCCTGAAGGCGACTTCAAGCTCGAAGCCGACGTGGCAGCAGCCGCCGTTGTGCCGCGCGAGGACTACGCGGTTCTCGCCGTTATCGCCCCACTGCTCCCCCTTGAACTCCTCCCAGATGAGCTCTGCCAACCTGTTCACGCAGAGCGTCGTCGGCAGCACGAGCACGTGGTTCCGAACCCCGTAAACCTTCCTCGACTCCCTGTAGTACGCCTTGACCGTGGGAGGCACGTCACCCCACCTCGACGCGGGCGAACTCCAGGAGGCCGGCCCGCAGCAGGCGGTAGAAGTCCCTGACTAACCTCACGTAGCGCTCGCTCCGGCGCAAGCGCGGCGGCGGCTCGACGATGTTGCCCAGCCTCGCCGTACCCCCTTCGGCGATCGCGCTCGCCGCTACGCCGACCCTGGAGCGGAGAGGGGCCGCACGCAGCGCCGGGTGGAGGGGCTTGAGGTTCGCGCCGACCCGCAGCACCTCTCCCTTCTCGACCCTCACGGGAATCACGCCGAGCACGAGGCCTTGCTTAACCATCTGCCGGAAGTCGTAGGCCGGGTCGAGCAGCACGTTGGTCACGTGGACGAGATCCCCCTCCTCCACGGCGGCCACCGCGACCCCTATCACGTAGCCGAACTTGACGACTTCGCCCCCCTCCTCAATCCTCTCTAGAGCGACCTTGTGCCAGGCGGGTATCGGCACGCGCGGCTTCACGGTGCCGACGAAGCCCCTGCCCTCCTCGTACACGGGATACTCCACGCCCTCCTCGAGGCGCGAGAGGGCGGTCCCCACGTTGTCCCTGCCGCTGACCTTGTAGACGATCGCGGGCAAACTCACGCGGCGATGCCGGCGCCTAGCCTTTAATTAGTTCCGCGCCCCAAGTCCAAGCCCATGTCCGCGAGCTGCTTCTTCACCTTGAGGTAAGCCTCGAGCCACCACCGCGCCGGGGCTCGCCTCCTGACGTCGTACAGCTCGGGGAAGGGCTTGCCGGGGTTCGGGTTACGGAGACTCGGCTCGTAGCGCTTGACGAGGCTCTCGGCGAGCTCCACCGCGTCGCTCGGGCTCAAGCGCGCAGCCGCGGCCCCCACCTCTGCCATCAGCCTAGCTTCGAGGCCTGTGCCGTGGGGCTTCTCCCCGTTCGCGGGAGCCGGGCCGAGCAGGTGGAGGCCAAAGGCCGAGGCCACCAGCGCGTTGGCTGCTACCTCGTAGAGCATCTCAATCGCCCCTCCGCCGTTCGCCGGCCACACATCTCCGACGAGGGGGACGCGGAGGCGCTCACCCACGAGGCCCACCGCCGCCTCGACCCAGAGGCACTCTCTGCTGCTCGTGGCTTTCAGGTGTATGTGGTACGGGTGGATGAGGACGTAGGAGGCTCCGTAAGCCGCCAGCGATAGCAGCGCTTCCGCCACCGCGCATATCGCCGAGCCGGCCGCACCCCTAGCGAAGCCCCCGACCACCGGGTCGACTAGCGCCGCGTTGTGAACGCCGTACGCGAGCCCCACGTGAGCTTTGACGAGCTGGCCGTGATCCACCTTCATCTCGTTAAGCACCGGGATCAACTGCGCGTCGCTCTTCCTCAGCAGGCCCAATGCCATGACCGCTAGGCTACCCACAGAGCTGACGCTGCTCTCGCAGGCGAGGAGGTGCATCCCCGGCCTTCCCGCCTCCTCGATCGCCTTGCGGAGCAGCTTGAGCTCAGCGACTGTGGCTTCCGCCTCGCTCGGTGCCCCCCTCTGGACGCTGAGCCCGTTCACGCCTGCTAAGCTCCCGTGGTCAAGCGCGTCGACGAGCGGCTCCAGCGCGTAGCTCAGGGCGCTCTCCTTGAAGGTCTCAGGGGGCGTCGGCGTGCCGGCGTAGCCGCCGAAGGCGAGCGGCTTGACCCCCGAGCCGGGGCGACGTGGCTCGAGCAGCCTGGAGTCCCTCCCCTCGCCGATGGCGACGCGGCTCCTAGCTGACGCGAGGGCGCTCCGCAGCTCCTCCTCGCTGAGCCGCACGCGCCTGCTCTGGTCGACCAGGTAAGTCCCCACCTCGAGCGCCAGCCGGAAACCGGCTTCGAAGACGCCCTTGGCTAGGGACGGGTCGCGGGGCGCGACTGCACCGGCCTCGTAGATCACGCCGTACTCCCTCTCAAGCTCGGCCACTTTCCTCGAGAGGAGGAGGTCGAAGGCGCGCGGCTCCATGTAGGCGCCCTCGCGCGCTTTGCCCTCGAGCGCTAGGGGGCTCGCCATCGCCCTCGGCGGGCGCGGGATCAACTTTGCGGTCGCGAGCTCAGGCGCTTGAGCTCCGCGATGAGCCGCTTCATGCCGTAGGAGCCGAACGGGCTAGACGGCGTTGTGGCCAAAGCCGCCACCCTCCAGGCGGCGTCTCTGCTGGCGATAGCCGAGGGCTCGACCAGGTAGACCCTGTTCGGCGTGATGACCACGAGAAGCCCGTCGAGGGAGAGCAGGTCGCTGGTCGGCACCTCCACCTCGACCCTGCCCTCCTCGCACTCCACGACGACGTTGACCGCGAGCGCGCGCCGCCCCGCGCCGATTGGGAAGGCGCTGATTAGCTTCGCCAACATCAACCCGTGCTCTTTCGCCAAGTGCCTGATCAAGGCTAGCTTCGACTCCTCGTCAAGGAGCGTCCAGTCCTCCACGACGAGCGGGTCGTCGGGGTCCTTGTACAGGAGGAGGACCTTGGGGTTGGTGAGCGGGAAGGGCATGCGGGCGCGCAGCTCGCCCACTGCGAGGCCGTCAACCTCGGCCTCCAGCCAAGCCCCCCTATCCCTCACCCTGAGCCTCCTCGCGTCCACCACCCTGAGCGGCGGTGGCGAGGGCGGCCTCCCGGCCAGCCCTCCCCTTGTTTCCCCCAACACGCGCCCCTCGCTCATCAGGATCACGCGGTTCACGAACTTGTTCAGCGTCGGCCTGTGGGATATCGCGATCACCGTCGCGTCCTTGAGGTACCCGAGGACCCTCTCCATCAGCACCTCCTCGAGCTCGACGTGCACGTTGCTCGTGGCCTCGTCCAAGATAAGGATCCTGGGCTTCAGCAGCAGAGCACGAGCCAGGCACACCAGCTGCCGCTGCCCGCCCGACAGGACCTTGCCTTGCTCCCCCACGTCGCTGTCGTAGGCTAAGGGGAGCTCGATGATGAACCTGTGGGCCCCGCAGAGCCAGGCTGCGTAGATGATCCCCAGCGGATCCGGATCGTCGGCGCCGTAAGCTATGTTGTACGCGATGCTTCCCGGCAGGAGCGTGGGCTCCTGCGGCACTAGGATCATCTGGCCCCTCAAGCTCGAGATCTTCACCCTCCTGAGGTCCACCCCGTCCAGCAGCACCGCGCCCTGCGTCGGGTCGAAGAGCCTGACGAGGAGCCTGACCAGCGTGGTCTTGCCGGAGCCGTTGGGGCCGACGATGCCCACCGCCTCGCCCGGCTCCACGCGCAGGTTCACGCCCCTCAGCACCGGCCTGCTGGGCGTGTACTCGAACCACACGTCCCTGACTTCCACCTCACCCTCGATCTCGAGCTCGACGGCGTCCAGCGCTTCGGTGACCTTGGGCTCGGTCTCTATGAGCTCAGCGAGCTTCTCGTATGCCGACTCCGCCTCCGCCAGCTCCGGTATGAGCCCCGCGATAGCTCTGACCGGCCCGTAAACCTGCCACACGTACGCCAGGAAGGCGGTGAGCGTGCCCAGTGTGAGCTCGCCCCCCGCCACCATCAAACCTCCAACGTATAGGACGCCGAGCGAAGCTAGGCTGAGCAGCATGTTGAGCCAAGGAAGCACCATGAGGCTGTAGCGCGTTGCTTCCATCTCCGTCTCGAACAGTTCGTTTGCCATCGCGTTGAACCGCTCCCTCTCGGCCCGCTCCCTCCCCGTCAGCTTCACGAGGAGGATCGCGTTGAGCAGCGAGGTCGCGTAGGCTGACATCCTGCTAACTCTGCTCCACCGCTTGACGAAGAGCGTCCGTATGCGGGGCTGGAACCGCAGCAGACCGAACACGTACAGCGGTAGGGGGATTAGGAGGATCAGGGAGAGCTTCCAGTTGAGCGCGAAGACGATCGCCATCATCGCGGCTAGCTGGAGCGAGCTGAGGATGACCGTCTCGAAGCTCGAGACGATGAAGCGCTGCACCCTTTCCACATAACCGTACAACCTCGCTACGATGTCCCCCACCTGCGCTTTCTCGTACAGCTCGGCGCCCAGCTCCAGCGTTTTCGCGAAGACTCTCGAGCGCAGGTCGAGCGCTACCCTGCCGCTCACCAGCCTGTTGCAGTAGTTGCTAACAACCGAGACAGCGGTCGACGCCACGTAGACGCCCGCCAGGGCGCAGGAGTAGAGCAGGATGGCGCGAGCGTCGCCCTTCAACACCCCCTGGTCGATGAGCGCCCTCGTGAACAGGGGCGGGATTACGCCTAGGACGGTCGCGACGCCCGAGGCGATGAGCGCTGCAGCGAGCAGATAGGCGTGCGGCAGGAGCAGCGAGTAGAGCTTCAAAACCCTATAGCGCTCCAGGAGCTTGGATCGGACCACGCGCTTTCGACGCCCGCTTCAATATAAATCTTCGCTATAAAATTAACTTAGGTAATACACCGTCTCCTCCAGCCTCCGCAAGCGGAGGCTGAAGGGGGTAGAGGGGTTGCGCCGCGCGCAGTTCAGCGGCGATTACGCTCGGGCTCGCACTGACTCGGCTAGCGCACTCGGGCGATTGGGAGTGGCCGGCTCACGCCTCGGGCCGGAGGCCCTCGGCGCTTACACCGCCACCCCATCAACCCCGTCTTCTACGGGAGCCCTCGTCTCGGCCACGGGACCCGTCGCCGGGCCCCAACAGCCGAGAGCGGCCGCCTCGTCTCGGGGAGGGCTTCCCGCTTAGATGCCTTCAGCGGTTATCCCCGCACGGCGTGGCTGCCCGGCGCGCCCTACCGGACGGCCGGTCGACTAGAGGCCGCGGCCCGCCGTTCCTCTCGTACTGAGCGGACCTTCCCCTCAGGCGGCCAGCACCCCCGACAGGTAGAGTCCGACCTGTCTCGCGACGGTCT
>Ga0105154_1000110_pt1 | contig 35679 bp, 43 predicted proteins | sample SSWtaG_FD_89672 | JGI IMG/M metagenome (GOLD analysis project Ga0105154, IMG submission 89672) | Hot spring microbial communities from Sandy's Spring West, USA to study Microbial Dark Matter (Phase II) - SSWsed_matched | ecosystem: Environmental > Aquatic > Thermal springs > Hot (42-90C) >... | reverse complement strand
TACGAATAATGATTTAGTGCAGCTCCTGTTGATCTTCGATGCTCTAACAAACAGGGCAGAAAGTATAGTGGCGGTCATTCCTTACATGGGCTATGCTAGACAGGATAAGCTATTCAGCGAGGGAGAGGCGATAAGCATAAGAGCAGTTGCCAGATTGATAGAGAGCTACGTCGACAAGGTCGTGACAGTAAATATACATAGCAAAGAGGCTATGGGCTATTTCAAAAAGCTCATACATCTAGATGCAATGCCGCTCTTGGGCAAGTTCTATGAGGGCAGATCGATCACGATGATATCACCAGATCTAGGATCGTTAGAAAGAGTAAGAGTTGCAGCTGCCCATGCAAAGTGTAGATTCGATTATCTTGAGAAAACGAGATTAGATGAGGAAACAGTAGTGATTAAGCCCAAGGAGCTCGGGGTAAAGAACGAGGACGTAGTGATAGTGGATGACATAATTTCGACCGGAAAGACCATTGCCGAGGCGGCGAAGCTCGTATTGGAGGCTGGCGCTAGATCCGTGGAGTGTGCATGCGTCCACGCGGTTCTAGCTAAACAAGCTTTGAACAGACTTTACTCTGCTGGCGTGAGAAGAGTAGTTGCAACCGATACGGTGGAAAAACCAATAAGCGAGATAAGTGTAGCAGAGCTAATTGCAAGTGCCCTAAAGTCCTAGTTCAGCGGCGACCTCTTTCATCGAGTCAAGTGCTATTTCGAAGAGTCTTTCGAGTGGTATTCCTATTTTTTCACAGTAGAGTATATGCTCCCTATTACATCTCCTTGCAAAGTCCTTCTGCTTGAACTTTCGCTTAAGCGTTTCTCTAGAAATGCTAGCTAACTTCTTATCTGGCATAACAAGAGCAGTAGCTACCACTAGGCCAGAAAGGGCGTCGCTTACGATGAGTGCGTAGTCCAGTTCAGTTTCTGGCCTAACGCCCGTATACTCGAAGTTATGGGCCATGATGGCATGTAAGATCCTCTCGTTCACCTTCCCCTCCAACGTCTTTGCTGCCAGTATTCCGTGTTTCTCTGGCGCTTCCTTAGTTTGCTCAAAGTCTATATCGTGAAGCATTCCAGCAAGCGCGAACTCCTCTTCATCTCTACCTAGTTCCTTTGCTATTCCTCTCATGATGGCGGAAACTGCTATGCAGTGCTTTCTCAAGTTCTCTTGGGCAAGAGAACCCTTCATAAGTTCCTTAGCTTCTTCGAGATTCACTTTCTCACCTAGTGTATCGGCGTTCCATTTTCTATATCCCTATCTACAGTGAGCAATGCTAGTTTTCCCTCCTTCTCGGCTGCCAATAGCATGCCATCGCTTCTCACACCACGAATTACTTTGGGCTCTAAGTTTGCCAGTACTATTATCTTCTTTCCCTTGAGCTCTTCAGGAGAATAGAAGTCTGCTATTCCCGACACTATTTCCCTTAGCTCAGTTCCGAGATCGATTCTCAGCTTATAGAGCTTATCGCTTCCCGGGACACGCTCCACTTCTAGGATCTCTGCAACCCTTAGATCGAGTTTCTTGAAGTCGTCAATGCTTATCCTCTCCATTCGCTAATCTTAGTCAGAAGGACTTTAAACTATTTCTTTAGCTTATAAGGGATACTCATCAGCTTACCACAGATAGAGCAACGAATTTTCACCCGCTTACTCTTTGGATCGAACTTCACTCTACATGTAATTCCTGGATAGAGAAAGGCATCGCAGTACTTACAAATCCTACGCTTCTGCTCCTTCGTTAGCCTCACGTTATACCGCATTCCTATGAGCTTCGCTAACCTTGCATAGCGATTTGCGAAGTTCACCTTCCCTTCCTTCACAGCCTTCTCGGCCTCAGCGAGAAGGATCTCTATTCTTTCTTTTGCTATCTCCTTCTGCCAACGCGGCTTCTTAGCAGGTCTACGCTTACCCATAGAAAAGAAGAAGAGAGTAAAACGTTAAGTCTCTATCTAGCTTAAGGCGAGATTCCGCAGCATTTTTTCAGACACAACTCTACCACGTTCGACTGGCACCTTAACTCAGTAGTATAGCCACCACCGCCACCATCTATGTACGCACCAGTTGGGGCACTAAATACGCGCACGCAAGCAACTGCGAGATCGTCGAATTTTCCATCTCCATTAGGGTCGTAGTCACTAATAGTTATGTTAGGAATACAATTCGTTCCACCCCTCTCTTCAAGTCCACAGCCACTCAGCTTCCATAGGCCGCAGCCACGATTCCAAGCCTCTAAATCGCTAACAGTACGACTTTGGGGCAGGAATGTCCCCATGAAGAGCGAGGCAATAGCCAGGAGAACTAATACAGCAACGATCAGAATTACTAACGTGTCTATCGAGATAGAAGCTCCCTGCATAGATTTAGATGGCAGAACAGCTATATAAAAAGAGAAAAAACCTAGGTTTGAATGAATCCACAGCACTTGGCCCAACAGGGATTCAAGGTAGCATTGTACCCTTCGCCACCTTCACTTCCATAGTATGCTGAATTTGGTGTAGTAGCGTCTCCTAATGGATAGCCGAAGACTCTCGAGCAAGCAACTGCTAGCGAGTCTGGTTCTCCATCTCCATCAGGATCGTAATTTTGTATCTTTATGTCATCGACATCAGAGAGTTTACATCCCCGCATCCTCCACGTGGCACAGCCATCGTTCCATGCTTGCGTATCAGTCATTCTAACGGTTCCTGCTGTGAATCCACCCATGAAGAATGCTGCAACTCCTAGGAGAACTATCACTGCGAGTGCTATCACTACTATTAGGTTGATAGGCAAAGATATCCCTTTCATCGAAATCTACCTAATTTTACTTAGTCTAGACTCCTATAAAAATACTAGAATCCTAAGCTTCTAGGCCTTATCTCTTTGAACCCAGTGTACTTCCAAAGCACTCTGGGTATGCGGACGCTCCCATCTTCCTGCTGATATTGTTCTAGGATTGCTAACATGGTGCGCGAGGTGGCAAGTGCAGTGTTGTTGAGCGTGTGAACGTAGCCAGCAGGTGGCTGATCGGGAGCTAGGCGGTAGCGAATGTTCAGTCTTCTTGCTTGGTAATCGGTACAATTACTGTTGCTACCGCTTTCCCTGTACTTTCCATCGGCCATCCAAACTTCTATGTCGTACTTCTTCGCTGCAATAGTTCCTATATCACCGGTGCAAACGTTGACGACGCGATAGTGAAGACCCAGTTTTTGATAGAGCTCTTCACTATTTCGCTGCAGTTCTTCGTGGAGTTCCCAGCTCTGTTCAGGAAGACAGAATATGAATTGCTCTACCTTATTGAATTGATGCATCCTAAATAGGCCTTTGGTGTATTTTCCATGTGCACCTACTTCCTTTCTAAAGCAAGGAGATATGCCGACGAATTTCAAGGGTAGTAGATCTGCATCTAGGACTTCGTCCATGAACATGGCTGCAATGGGGTGCTCTGCAGTGGCGATCAAATAGAGGTCCTCCCCCTCTATCTTATAGATCATGTTCTCGAAGTCTTCGAAGCTTATGCACCCCTCGTATGGCTTCCTCCTCAGCATGAACGGAGGCTCTATGAGGATGTAACCCTTTTTCCGTAGCTCATCTATAGCGAATCGCTGAATTGCATGATCGAGTATGGCAAGCTCTTCCCTCAAATAGAAGAATCCGTGGCCAGCTACTTTTGCTGCCCTCTCATCATCTATTATACCAAGATTCTTAGCTATCTCTAAGTGGTCCCTAGGCTTAAACCCGAACTTAGGGGGCTTGCCCCATACTCTTATTACGACGTTATCGCCCTCGTCCTTCCCATCTGGAACGGAGTCGTGGAGTAGATTAGGAATGCGCATCCAATACCAAAGTCGCTTGGCCCCCACCTCCTCTATTTCCCTCTCGAGCTCTTTGACACGTTTTGCTATTTTCTCTGCCTCCAAAAGCAGCTCGCTTATATTCTTTCCCTCCTTCTTGGCCTTGGCAATTATTCCGGTGAGTTCATTTCGCCTATGTCTAAGGTTGTTGCACTCATGTCTTAGCCTTCTCCAAAGTTCGTCGTACTCTATGAGCTTATCTAGGTATTCTAGTATCCGCGGATCATTACGTCTTGCGAGATTTTGTCTCACGAAGTCCGGGTTCTTTCTAACTAATTCTATATCTATCATCCTAACTCACCCGAAGAAGTTGAATAGTAGAAGGAGGAACGAAACCTTAGGACAGGAAGTCAGATTTCGGATTGGCGCATTACCACCCACCGGACTATGATTAAGTGATTTCGCATCTAAAGCTTTTAAACGTTCCTTACCTCGTGGTTGGCAAGCTTTTGACGAATTCATAGAGCTTCTTGGCCTTTGCATTAGTTTCGAAGTGTTTTCTGACTGGGCTAATGAGCTCATCTAAGTAGTAAGCGACAGCACGCTTGAGATCGGCAGGATGTACTTCGCCCTTTCGATAGGCTAGCTCTAGCTCTTCGTAGCTAGAGAACGTGATTTCACCACCATACTTTTCCTCGCGCTCTACGCGAAGTTCCCCAAAGGCCCTAAAGACTATTTCCTTCGCATAGTCTAGAATTGGATTGTTTTCTACTTGCTTAGGTGGGCAGTAAGCTGCCATGAGCTTGCGTTCTATTTCTTCTCTTGAATCGTGGACGTAAATACACGTTTGTGGTTTCGATTTCGACATCTTTGAGGCTATAGCAACATCTATTCGCACGTTTTCGTCATAACCCCCTGGAGATTTAGCCCCCTCTAATCCAAGGAGCATGTGATGATGGACGCATACGGGTTTTTTCCATCCTAACTTCTCTGCTATATCTCTCGCTAGCATGTTGGCCCTTCGTTGATCTAAACCGAGCTGACATATATCTACGTCCAACTCGAAGATATCAGCGACTTGCATCATAGGATAGATGAACTGTGCCACTTCGTTTAGCTCGCCTTTTTTCCTCCCCATTATAGTTAATGCACGCTCGGCCCTAGCCAAAGTACAGTGCTTAGCTACCGTTATGACGCGCTTCCAGTAATCGCTATTAGCTACTAGATCACTAGCCCAAACTATCTCTACTTTGCTTAGATCTACCCCAGCAGCCCGCCATACCTCAACGAAGTACTCGCCAACCTTCCTTATCGCTTCCAGATCCCCACCAACCTTTCTGTTTATCCACGCATGCCAATCTGCTAGTAGCAACTTGAACTTTATCCCAGCTTTTAGCAGATTTCTTAGTAGGAGAGCCCTGTAGATGCCAAATGGTAGATGTGCCAAACCACTCGGCTCGAAACCGTCATAAGCTACGGGATGCTCTTTCGTTGCTAGAAGCTCCCTGAGTTCTTCTTCCGTTATTATCTCTTCTGCTATGCTCTTTACGAGATCAAATCTCGTTTCTAAATCCATTTCGATCAACGATTAATTTTGAGCAGCTCTTCTCTTTAAATTCTATAGCGCTCTAAGGCTTCTAGCTCTACGAAGTGTAACTCTCCGGGAACGATTATCACAGCGGGGTAGCGATCTATCTCTTTCAATCTTAGTAGATCGCAGATTTTCCCATACTTTATTACGGCATCTTCACTCCCCAATCTACAACATACAACGACTTCTAGATCATCGCTTATGACGTTGCGCCTCTGCTCCCTCTCTAATTCCAGGAGAAGCTCTAGTCCTTCCTTGGCAGTCATACCTATATCTAGTAAAACGAGCGTATGCCAACCAAGCTTGCGATTTGTCTCTATGACTTCGTAAGGAGAAATGGCCTTGAATTTTGGGAGCGTTGTGGACCTGCCAAACTTATAGATCTGTAACCCTGTCTCCGCAACGGCCGTATAGATCGAAGATCCGTGAATAACTTTACTCTCGATTCCCTGTTTTTTTGCCTCGAGAATTATGGTTATGTGGGTTGTTGCGGTTAGCGCATCGCCACCAACCAGTATACCAACGTCGGTATTCTTTGCTAACTCTAAAATGGTCTGGAGACCTTCCTCTAAATCACATCTCGAAACTATCTTGATGGGTCTCCCTACTAACTTGCTAAGTCGATCGATATCGAATTCCAAGCCAGTAGTATACTGCTCGAGGAACAAACACTCACATTTCCTTGCTACTTCCAACGCCCTAAGCGACATGTCCTCCACGCTAAACAAGCCCAGCGAGATTAAGTAGAGCATGGATCACACCGAAGAGATGCTTAAAGATCACCTCACGGCACCATAGAACTTAGCTAGTTTTTCTATTCCCGTTTTGAGATCTACTTTAGCCCTAAATCCCAGTTTCTTCTCTGCTAGACTAGTATCTGCTAACGTATGATAGACATAGTTCTTTATGGGATTGGGAACGTACCTGGGCCTTACGTTTTTCCCTAGCACCTCATTTATTAACTTTACTAACTCGTTTAGCGAGTAGTTCTTCCCGTAGCCTACGTTAATTACATCGCAGCGTAACTTCGACTTCATGGCCAAGAGAGTTGCCCTTACAGCATCATCAACGTAGATGAAATCGCGGGTCTGTGTACCATCGCCATAGATCACCGGTGGCTCATCCTTCATGATTGCCCATAGGAATTGTGAAACTAGATTCGCGTACTTGCCTTTAGCTTTCTCCCTCTCTCCATATACACTGAAGTAGCGAAGAGCAACGAAGGACAAGCCATAGAGATCGTGATAAAGCATTCCTAATCTTTCCATGGCATATCTGACTTCGCTATAGAAGTCGGTCGGTATTATCTTCATGTCCTCCCTCCATGGTATAGGATTTCCGTTATAAACGGAGCTCGTGCTCGCAAGTACGAGTTTACAACCTTCTTCCATCGCAAGCTCGGCAACTGCTATGAAGCCCCGAAGGGCGATCCAGGTTAGTTCCCTATTAGCCCTATACATCGGGGAACTCGAGGGAATACCTAGGTGAAATATCCCATCTAGGTCCTTAATTCCTAGCTTCGATACCTCCGAGCAGTCTGCCTTATAGAACTCTACTTTGGATCTAACGTGGCTAATATTTTCCAGACTACCAGTAGAGAGATCGTCTATCACTACGACTTCCTCGCCTGAACTGAGTAGAGCATCGACGAGATGCGAGCCTATGAATCCAGCACCTCCCGTAACGAGGTAGCGCATGACTTTATCTAGCCAAAAGCTTTTAGATTAGAGAGACGCTGCAAGTATAGAATAAAGGACGAATAGCCCTAAGAGTACGAGGCCATGATATCTGTCGAGTTCCTTCTCTGAGAGAAACGCTGCAAATACGACGAAAGTGAGCAGAAGAAAGGAAATTAGTATGAGGATAGAGAAGTTTGTAGAAAAGGGAGAAACTAGACTCACTACTCCAAGACCTAGTAGAAGATCGATGAAAACAGTGCCAACCACATCTCCCATAAGAATTTCCTGCTCCCCTTTCTTGAAGGCGTTAAGGCAAACCAAGAGGTCTGGGAGTGAACTTATGATGGCGATGAGAGTAGCTCCGATTGCAGTCTCACTTATGCCAAGAGTGATGGCAAGAGTATGGGTTTCGTAGTTCACTATCCAGGCCGTAAAGACTATGGCAATGAAGAGAACCACTAACGTTGCAGTACACGAAAGCAGTTCCTTTATTCCACTTCTCCGTTTCAGAATCCTTTCCTCTCTTATTGATAAGATCCTCTTGGCAAGGGCAAAGAAGAAAATCAGGGCAAGTAAGCCATAGAGTTCCCCAAAACCATAGGCCAGGGCGAAGAGAAGTAGGGCAGCAACCACGGAAAATGCCATTAAGGTGTGATCTTTCTCCCTCTTACCAACTCTAGCCCCATAGAAGGCTATGCATATCCCAGCTACGAAGGATATTAGAACGATGACACTTCCCATTAGGGCACTTGAAGCTACGGAGGAATAGCCCATTACACTAGCAGTTAGGGCGATCGAAAGCTCTGGTAGCGAAGTAGCCGTAGAGATGAATAACATGGCAACGCCAAACTTAACCAAGCCAGTCAGAGATGCGAATTTGGATAAGTTATCTACTGCCAGATCTGCGAGCTTCTGAAGCGCAAGAAGGGCGAAAAAGAAGCTCACGAGATCGAGTAGCATATCATAGCATTCTCTAAGGCTAAATAAAAGTGCGGAGAAAACCTAAACGTGGTATGGAAAGTCGAGAAAAACCTAAAGATAGGAAAGCTGCTCACGTTCGTTCCTAACAAACGACTTCCCATTTATAATTGGATCTACTTCAAGGAGGGATTCTCTAGGGATCTGGTCCTCTTGCTCCTGAAGGAGCTCGGTGCGAAAGAAGGAGGGGTGGTACTAGATCCATTTTGTGGCGTGGGCACTACCCTACTTGCCTGTAAGGAAAGTGGTATAGATAGCATAGGGTTTGACGTACTTCCGCTAGCGGTTTTCGCTACTAGGGTGAAGCTCAGAGATTACGAGGTTAATAGGCTAAATGAGGTAGCTAAGTGGCTATTTAGTCAGAAGTTCACAAGGCAAGACCTCAAGAGCGTTCCTAGTTGGATAAGGAGATTCTTTCTCAGAGCTACGCTCGAAGACGTGCTTCACTTCAAAACGCTAATAGAGCAAATAGAAGATCAAAAAATCAGAGAGTTCTTCCTGTTAGCACTCATGAGTGCCACGATGAAGTGTAGCTTCGTCTACAAGGATGGGGCAGTTCTTAAGGTTAGGTATCATCCAGTAGCACCTTTGAAGCACATGTTCAAGCGAATAGTTAGGCGGATGATAAAGGATATAGAGAAAGTGAGGTTCAAACCATGTAGCTACTACGTAGATTACGGAGATGCTAGAAAACTGAAGTTGAGAAGCGAAAGTGTGGATTGCGTGATTACCTCACCACCCTATTTGAATAAGATAGAATACACGAGGGTCTATGAAATAGAACAAACGCTTTTCATTAAAGATAAACCAAGACCGCCGTTGAGGACGTTCTTCGGACTCGGAGAAAAGAGATTAACCCCTCCCGTTGAAGTACCAGAAGAAGCAGCTGCTTATTTCGTAGATCTACATGCCGCTATTTCAGAGCTCAGAAGAGTGTTGGTTGATGGGGGAAAGTTAGCAATAGTGATCGGCGATGGATTTGTAGGTGGTAGAGTAGTAGAGGTGTTAAGACTTACAGCAGAGCTCTTAGATCGCGTGGGAATGAGGGTAGAGAAGGTAATAGTAGCAAATGAGCGAATTGCCACAACACCTCAGAGGAAGAAAGTGGGAATTCTAAAAGAGGGTATAGTCATAGCAGAAAAATAGCTCACTCTTCAACGCGTGGTGCAAGGATGAAGCTCATCGTTACCCTTTCTCCGCTAGAGAAAGTGAGCTTCATGGGATAATTCGTATCGAAGGCCAGGGTTGCGACATCAGATATCCTTCTAGCTTTGATCATCTTTTCTAGGTACTCAATGGAATACCTTGCTCTTGCCTCTTTCGTAGTAATTAACTTCACAGCATCGCTATCCTTAGGAAGTTCTAGTTCTACAGAACTTGCGCTACCTTCTGCACGCATAATAAATCTATCTGCACTTATCTCGAATACCACACTATCTGCGACGAGGGAAGCGTCCTTTATGCCATCGGCAAGCACTTCGCTCATTATTTCGACCTTCGCAGGAAAGCTCAGCTTTTCTATTCCTGGTGGAACTTCTTCGTGGAGTTCTAGTAGAGGTAGGGTAAACTTTCTCGTACCTGCACCCTTCAACGCTAGAATCAGGCGAGATTCTTCTAATTTCATCGCGAGTACGTCAGAGCTTTTTGCACGTCTGAGTACTTGTAGAAGAGACTGAAGGTTGAGTCCCATGTTTGCGTCTTGTTGATAGTTGTACTCTTTGAAGTTCTCGGAACCGAACTTGAAATCAACGACTGCAACTACAGCCCTATCAGCAGCCAGTAAGCGAATGCCATCTTGCTTTATCTTGAATAGTCCCTCATCTATGAGCTCGCTTATCGCAGCTATGCAATCGCGAAACAGAATAACGTCATCGAGCACAGCACTAAACATATTTTCTCACCTTAGCCCATATCTTTCTTATCTTTTCCCATAGCTCCTCATCGAAATCCATTGCAAGCTGAACTACGTCTGCGACTACTATGGCCTCGCCCCCTCTCGTAGTTACGCCCCCGAATATTCTAACTTTTTCTCCAATTTTTAAACCTTTAAGGAGCTCGGGATTTTTCAGAAAACTTAAATCTACCTGGAGCTTTCCACTTCCATCATCTATGATCAAGGCATCTCCCTCGCGGTCTATAACCCTACCAAAAACGCAAACCTTCCTTCCAGCCTCTCGGATTTCTGATATCTTCATCTCCTCATAAGGTTCCATGCAATTGGTTATTTGCAAGCTTTAAACGTGAATAAAGGGACTAGTTAATTTTGATGGATGGGATTCTTCCCATAGATAAACCCAGAGACATGAGTTCTAGAAAACTCTGCAGCGAGGTAAAGAGATTGCTCAACGCCAGAAAAGTTGGATCTAGTGGCACGCTAGATCCGCACGCAAGTGGTCTTATGCTACTTTGTATTAATAATGCTACGAAGCTAATAAGCGTGCTCCAGAGACTGGACAAGGAATACATAGCCCTCGCAAGATTTCACACGGATGTAACGCAGGCCCAACTGAGTGAGGTGCTTGAAGCGTTCAAAGGAGAGATAGTTCAATTACCTCCCAAACGAAGCTCGGTAGCAAGGAAACCCAGGAAGAGATGCATCTATGAGCTGAGACTCTTGGAGTTCAGCCCAAGAGAAGCAAAACTCTACGTGAAATGTGAAGCAGGAACATATGTAAGGAAGCTAATTCACGAGATAGGCACAAGACTTGGAGGAGCACACCTACAAGAGCTGAGGAGGACAGCAATCGGATACTTCAAGATAGAGGATGCTGTGTCATTCGAGGAGTTCGTCAAGAGCGAGAATAGAGAAGGATTTCTACTACCTATGGAAGAGTGCGTTAAGCACTTGAAAAGAGTGACGCTGAAGTGGGGTTCGGTGAGGGGAGCACTAAAGGGAGCTCCTATATTCCGACCAGGAATTCTGGAATGTGAAGCTCCCCCGGAGAAGGGCGAGGTCGTCGCAGTTTTTACGCCTAGTAATGATCTAATAGCACTTGGAAAATGGGTTGGTGGTAACGTAGCGTTGATGATAGATCGCGTAATAAGACCAGAGTACAAACCAAATAAAAAGCGTTGGGAAAAACGAGTTCATGGGGGAAGCTTATCTTGAGGTAGTTTTGCTTCGTTGTCCCAAGTGCAAGAATTACATAGTCGAGCCCAGCTGGCTAGCCGATCTAGAACAAGATATACAATGCGCGAGATGTGGAAAGTTCTTCAACTCCACTAGGCACCAAGTCTCTAGAAGACTTCTTAAGTTCATCGTAGAGCGTGAGAGAATAGAAAAGGTCGAGTTTGCTTAGTTTTTAAGCGTTCCTTCAATGGCAGAATCATGAGAGGCACAATAGACGTGTTTACCTTCTTGCTATTCCTCGGCATATTCCTCATACTAGTATTCGCCTTGCTCTTTGGGGGCATAAGCGAGATCGGACTTAATCTTACGAACGTAACCACAACTACGACCATCACTACCACTACGGTCTCAGTTCCAAAGGGAGTTTTAGTGGGCAAGCATGAAGTTAAGACTTGGCGAAGGGTAGATCTCGGATACATCAACATAAGCCACATCTCGCACGAAAAAAGCATAACGAGCGAAAGAAAGAAGATTTTCAACGGTTTGCTCTTCGGAAGCGAAGAGCTAGTAGTTCATGTAAACGTGGATAATGAAACTCTACGAGGGGCTAAAATAGTATTCAAAGTCGTAAATACGAACAACTACGGTAGGCTCCGCGTTTACTTAAACGACATGCTCATGAACGAGGGTTACTATGCAGTTGGGGAATACGAACTCGAGGTAGATCTCTCAAGGCTTAAGAAAGAAAATAAGGTGAGATTTGCAGTTGAGAGCTCTGGCTGGAAGCTATGGGCACCGGCTATCTACGAACTAGAAGATGCTGGGTTACTACTATTTTCCAAGGACTTCATACCAACTCAACGAGAGTTCTTCCTATATTCAGCAGAAGTAGAAAGACTAACTCGTGATAAAGGATACCTAACGCTAGATCTAACTACGAAACAAGGAAATCTGACAGTCAAGCTCAACGATGAGCAAATCTTCTATGGTGCAGTGAATAGGAGCTTCTTCCAAGTACTCTTCGATCAATCAGTATTAAGGGTAGGAAAAAACGAAGTAGAGTTTCTGCCAGAGGAGAACAGTAGATTTGAAGGTCAGGCCTCATTGATCTTCTATTACACCATACCAAAGGAGGAGAAGGCGAGCCTCGGTTTTGAGATAAACGAAACTACTCTGGGACTTCTAAACAAGACTAGTGGGAAAGTGAGATTCGAAGTAGTCGAAGTGCTTCGGACTGGTGGAATAAAGGTCAGCATAGGAAACGAGGAAAGAGAAGTTACCATAGGCTATGAAAAAGCAGCCGAAGGCAATTACTCCTTTAGCTTCGGCGGGGGCGACGTTAGGCTAGGCAGGAATTACGTTAGAATTAGTGCAGTCGACGATGCCCTATTCTACCTCAACGATCTAAGGGTAGAGTTGCCTTCTTGATCTACTTCGCTTGTTGTACTCTCTTGCCCATTGCCACATGTGATCTGCTAATCTCATGTAGGTCTTTATATCCATCCCCTCAGGAACGTGAAGTGGTGCACCCCTTCCATGGCCCATGAACTTCGCAATCCAAGACTCATGTGGAATTACTTCACTTGGTCTAAGTTCGGTTCCAGGATAAGCACAAGCAAGCGAGAGCATGACTTCGTCTGGTTTCAAACGTTCTATGAGTTCGATAGTTCGTTTGCAGCTAGCTTCGTTCTCTCCAGGTAGGCCAAAGATGATATAAGCCCTAGTCCTTATGCCATATTTTCTACAAAGACGAAAGCTCTCAGCACATGCATCAAAGTCCACGTATCTGTTTGCTCTCTCCAATACCGACTCATCTCCGCTATCGATCCCAAAGCACATTAGTTTGCATCCAGCTTCTGCCATAGTAGCTATAAGAGATTCATCTAGCAGCTCAGCTCGCGTCTCACAACTCCAACTTATTCCCAGCTCCTTTATGGCTTCGCAGAGCTTCTTTGCACGTTGCATGTCTAACGTGAACGTAGAGTCGTGGAACTTGAAGTTCCTCTTTCCAAACCTTTCGACTAGCATTTTGAGCTCTTCCACGACGTTCTTTACGCTTCTAAACCTAACTCTCCCCCTCCAGAACTTTCTTGCAGCGCAGTAGATGCAGTTGAATATGCATCCACGCGACGTCGTAACAGACATGATTTTATACTTCTCCATAGGGAAGAGCTCGTAGTGGGGGAAGGGGATAGAATCTAAATCCTCTATCAACGGCATTTCTTCAGTTCTTATAACTTCATCGCCGCTCTTGAAAGCTATCCCTCTAACCTTTTCGATATCTCCACCCTCCTCTAGGGTCTTACATAGCTCACTAAAGGTGAGCTCGCCTTCTCCTAATACCACGTAATCACAAACATCGAGGGCATCCGTTGGTCTAAAAGTGACGTGCGCACCACCCATTACGACGATTTTTCCCTCTCGTTTTGCTATTTGGGCTATTTGCCTTGCGCTCTCAAAGCTCGGTGTGGTGGAAGTTATCCCAACCAGATCAACGCTCTTCACGAGCTCGATTAGCTTATCTTCCTCTTCGACCTGAAGGTCTAGAATTTTCACTTCGTGACCCTCAAGAAAACTCGTTAAGTAGCCAAGAGCTAAAGGGAATAGATCTAATCCTCTATAACCCCTGAATCCGGGATTTACGAGTAAGATTCGCATAGCTTTACTTAATCTTAATTCCTTAAGCATTTTCGCACTAAGCAAAGTCATGCGCTATTTAGAGCAAGCCTTTAGAACGATAGAGAAGTTCGACCTAGTTGAGGAGGGTGATAGAATATTCGTAGCACTCAGCGGGGGGAAGGATAGCGCAGCAGCGCTCTTCGTTTTGAAGGAGTACGTAGAGAAGAAGGGAGTAGACTGCGAAATAAAGGGAATTCATCTCAGTTTCGATCTACCCATCTCTGCTAATGTAGAGCGAGTAGTTAGGCACCAGGCTGATCTCGCCAATGTAGAGCTAGTTGTGATCTCGTTGAAGGAGTTAGGACTACCTTCTCTCACCGACGTTCTTAAGCGTACTTCTAGACCACTTTGTAGTATTTGCGGCGTTTTGAAGCGATACTTACTAAATAAGCTTCCAAGGGAGATGGGAGCTACGAAGGTAGCAACTGGTCACAATCTCGACGATTTTCTGGTTTTCTACTTCAGGAACGTGCTTGGCGGGAACTTTAGTTGGATTAGCAAGTTCAAACCCAAGCTAGAAGCCTCGCATCCCAAACTCGTATGCAAGATAAGACCGCTCTTCTTCTTGAGAAATAAGGAAAACCTGGAGTTCTGTAGGTCAAGAAAAATACCGCTCATAGAAGAGGACGTTTGTCCTCATACGCTCCTATGCTGCAAAGTTGATACCTCAAGAGAAAAGTGGTATGAAGTACTAGAAGAGATAGAGAAAAGACAAAGAGGATTTAGATTGAAGTTCGCAGAGGCAGTAGTAAAGATGGCGAGTTTCTTCCCAAGCGAAGGCGAGCTAAGAGAGTGTGAGGTGTGTGGAGAACCTACGAGTCAGGCCGTTTGTGCCTTCTGCAAACTATTTCGCAAGGTCTGAAAAATACCCTCTATAGTTTCTCTCATATTTAGTTTGATTTCTTCTTAATGGGGCGAATTCGACTTAAAGTCCCGAGAGAAAGGAATCTCATGGACGGAGGAAAATTCGTCGAGAGACTCGAGAGAAAAGTGCTAAAGACTATAGAAGAATATGGGCTTCTGAGGAGAGGAGAGAAGGTAGTGGTAGGAGCATCTGGCGGAAAGGATAGCACTACCTTGCTCTACATCCTGAAGAAATATGGCTACGACGTAGAAGCACTCCACGTAGATCTCAAGCTTGGAGACTGGTCGAAGAAGTGCTTAGCTAATCTGAAGCAGTTCTGTGAAGAAAATGAAATAAAGCTACACGTGATAGACGTGCAAAAAGAACTAGGTAGCCCCTTGTGTGAGATAGTGGAGATCGTTCGTTCGAAACGAAAGGTGAGAGATTGCTCTATTTGTGGGGTAATAAGGAGATGGCTCATAAATAGAGAAGCCAAGAGACTGGGCGCCAAAAAAGTGGCGACGGGTCATAATCTAGATGACGAAGCCCAAACGATACTCATGAACCTCTTCTTAGGTAACTTGAAAGCCAATACAATGCTAGGCCCAAAGGTAGGAATAAGGGAGATAGAAGGATTAGTTCAGCGCGTTAAGCCGCTCTACTTCTGCACAGAAGAGGAAACTAAACTCTACTCTAAGCTCATGGGATTCCCCATTACCTACGATCCTTGTCCTCGGGTGATGGATACTCTTCGGAGAGACGTAAAGAAATGGCTAGAGGCTTTAGAAAAGGAGGGGCCTGGAATTAAGCTAAGATTAGTTGAGGAAGTACTCAAACTCAAGAACGAGTTGGTGAGGAAAGTCGTTAAGGGAGAGCTGAGATATTGCAAGATCTGCGAGGAGCCGAGTAGCAAGGAAGTTTGTAAGTCTTGTCAACTCTTGCTCACATATTTTGGTGGATCAGGATGAACTCCGTAATATTGGTCCACTATGGTGAAATAGGAATAAAAGGTAAAAATAGGGAACAATTCGAGCGTAGACTTATGCAAAATCTCGCTAGAGCGCTAAAGGACTTCAAGCCAAGAGTCTATAGACGTTACGGAAGGATAGTATGCGAAGTCAAGCGAATGGAAGTAGGGGCTATCACAGAGAGACTGAAGAAACTTCCTGGAGTTGAGTACTTTGCTCTTGCAAAACGAACTAAGCTGGAAGTGGAGGAAATAGAAAGAACGTGTCTGGAGATGCTGAAGGAGAAGAGTTTTTCTACTTTCAAAGTAGAAGCGAAGCGCTCGAATAAAACGTTTCCACTCACCTCGCTGGAGATAAATAAGAGAATAGGGGAGCTCGTAGTCCGAGAACTAGGAAAGAAAGTCGATGTAAGAAGTCCGGAACTTAAGGTCTACGTAGAAATATGCGAAAAAGAGGGCTTCATTTATCTCGAGAAGATTAAGGGAATAGGTGGTCTACCGGTAGGTGTAAGTGGCAAGGTAATATGCTTGCTCTCTGGCGGAATAGATAGCCCTGTGGCAGCTTTTCTCATGATGAAGCGTGGGTGCGAAGTAGTATTTCTCCACTTCTACAACTCTACCTTAGTATCTAGGGCCGCTCTGTCTAAGGTGGAGAGAATAGTGAAGAAGCTCACAGAAATTCAACTCAGCTCAAGACTCCACGTAGTACCCTTTGACGAGCTTCAACGTGAAATAATAGCAAATGTCCCACCTGAGTATAGGATGGTAATCTACAGAAGATATATGATGAGGATAGCAAATTCGATAGCCAAAAGAGAAAGGGCAAAGGCCATAGTAACAGGTGACAGCGTCGGGCAAGTAGCTTCCCAAACTCTCGATAACCTCGCTTCCATCTTTGCAGTTGCGGAATTTCCAGTGATAACGCCGCTAGCCGGTATGAATAAGATGGAAACAGTCGAGATAGCAAAGCTAATAGGAACTTACGAGCTATCCATATTGCCCTACCCAGATTGTTGCTCGTTCATGATAGCAAAACATCCTGCTACTAAGACCAAAGTAGAGGAGCTTAACAAACTAGAGGAAAACATTTCACCTAAAATCGTGGAAAAGTGTCTAGAAAAGGTGCAAACGAAGGAGTTTTCTATTTCAGAATGAGCGCCGGGGGCAGGATTCGAACCTGCACGCCGCAGAGCGGCACCAGCTTTCCATCAGATCACCTCAAACTCTTCATCGTTGCGGAGCAACTCGGAGTCAAGCCAATTCCTCATCGACTCAAGGCTGGCCCCTTAGCCGTTCGGGCACCCCGGCACGTCATCTCGAAACGATCAGACCTTGAGTCTAACGAATATTAAACCACTAAAGTTAAAGAGATTAGATGCTACCACACGCTGCAACGAAGTTAATAGAGGCATTTTGGATCATAGCACCAGCCTATGCTGCAAATGCCTTCCCACCTCTACTGAAGGGCAAGCACCCACTAGACTTAGGAAGAAAAATGGGAAAGAACAGAATCCTTGGCGATGGTAAGACCTTCGAGGGAACATTTGGTGGCATAGCCTTTGGAACGCTCGTAGGCTATATCCAACAACTAATTCATCCCTATTTTATAGAGGAGTTGCAACTTCCGCCCATGACGCTGCATTTGGCTTTTCTTCTAGCAGTGGGAGCAGTTCTAGGTGATATAACGTGGAGTTTCATTAAACGAAGACTGGGTATTCCTCGTGGGCAGAGTGTACCTATAGCAAATCAGTTAGACTTTCTTCTGGGTGCGTTGTTACTAGGCTCGCTTATTTACGAGTTTGAATGCGGCACAATTTTCTTCCTCATAATGATAACACCAGCCATTCATCTACTTGCGAACACCTTGGCATTCATCGCTAAGCTCAAACGTGTACCGTGGTGATTAAGGTGTGGGAACTTCTAGATCACTTGTTTTCTCCCTTCCTCGCAATGAACGAGACCCTATCGATATTTTTAGTAGCTTGCTTAGTAGCCACACTCGTGAACCTCTGCTATAAGTTCCTAATGGACCAGGAGGAGGTAAGGAAGCTAAAGCAAAAGCAGCGGGAACTCCAACTCAAATTAAAAGAGGCACAAGCCAAGCAGGATGTAGAAATGCTCAACAAGTACTTCGACGAAGCACTGCGGATAAATGTAAAGCTAATGCGACTTATGAGAAAACCATTGATAGTTAGCTTAATTCCAGCATTACTCTTCTTACCATGGCTTAACCTTCACTACGCCGCGTCGAGGATAGAGTCCCCCTTAGGGACGATTCCATTCGGTTGGATAGGATGGTATGTCATAGTTTCCATACCAATGGTATTCTTAACGAAAAAACTGTTGAGAGTAGAAATCTAACATGGAGAAGTTCGTAATTAAGAAGCGGGCAAGCGGAAAGTTTAGGATAGCATTAATATATCCTAATACCTATCGTGTCGCCATGGCAAATCTAGGATTCAGATTACTCTACTTCCTTCTCAATCAGCGCAGGGAAATATTCTGCGAGCGCTTCACTTCGGATTCGAATCTGAGCATAGAGAGTGGTTCGCGACTTAAAGACTTCGATTTATTGGCGTTTTGCTATCAGTACGAGAACGACTTGCTAAGGATAATAGAGCTCATAGAGAAAGAGAAGCTGTGGGACAAACCAAAGCTCTTCGGAGGACCCTGTACTACGAATCCATTTCCTATCAGACCGTTTGCAGATCTAGTCTACGTCGGAGAAGCAGAAGCCTCACTAGAAGAACTTGTAGAAGCTATACTAAGGGGTGCTGAAAGGGAAGAACTAGCTAGAATAAGGGGAGTTTACGTCACGGAAATAGACAACGAAGTAAGAAGGGCATACCCTTCTGTTTTACCCAAACTTCCCCCATTTCAAGTCTCTAGTGAGGACACAGCCTTTGGTGATGCGTTTTTGCTCGAGATGAGTAGAGGATGCGTTTGGAACTGTAAGTTCTGCATGGGAAGAAGCATATTCGCACCGTATCGCGAGCGAAAGCTAGATGATCTCTTGGAAACTATAGAAATCGCAATGAGAAAAGGAAAGTATAAGAAACTAGTGCTCATAGCAGCAAGTATAGGAAATTACTCTAGGCTAGAGGAGTTCTGCAGAGAGCTAAGGAAACTCGTCACAAAGTTTGGCTTCGTCGTTTCAGCACCATCAGTAAGAGTGGACGCCCTGAACGAAGATCTATTGAGGTTAATAGTAGAAAGCGGAGAACGAACTATAGCACTAGCACCAGAGAGTAGCGAGAGATTGAGATGCTGGCTAGGTAAAGTGTTCGACGACCAATCCGTAATCGATGCTTCTAAGTTAGCAAAGCGTGTCGGAATAAAGCAGATAAAGCTCTATCTGATGTTCGGCTTGCCAGGTGAGACTGAGAAAGACCTCATAGAGGCAGCAAGACTGGTAAATGAGGTGAAGAGAATAGGAGTTAGAGTAACTGTGAGTGCAAATCCCTTCGTCCCTAAACCCCATACTCCCCTTGAGCGCGAGCAGTTCGTTGAGCTCAAGGAGCTAAAGAGGAGATTCGCCCTACTCAGGCGTGAGATCAAAACTAAAGTCATAACAGAAGGGCTAAGGGATGCTCTGCTTCAAGCACTAATCGCGAGGGGCGACGAGATCGTGGGAAGAATGCTCCTTCATGCTTATAGAAGTTATGGCAGACTCGATTTGAGAACTGTAAAGGGGGCTGCGAAGCAGCTCGGGATAGAGCTAAGCGATTACCTTGGAGAGAGAAAAGGAAAATTACCTTGGCATAGGGTGAAGTTGCTCTAGCCTTCCTTCTTCGCTTTCTCATAGATTCTCACAGAGCTTATGGGAATGGTGATCGGGATGGGAATGGCAGCTTCTAAGAGTTCGACTGTGAGCTCGCCTTTCAAGTCATCTATCCTCGTTACCCTTGCGCGCTCCCCTTTGAAGGGGCCGGCCACTATTTCTACTACGTCGTTCAGCTCGACCTTCACTACTTCCTTCTCAGGTACTATGAAACGCTCTATGTCGTTGATAGTAATTTCCTTGGCTACTATTCCCCTTATATGCGGAATCCCCCGAATAGCTTGCTCAATGGCATCGCTATCGTCTGCCTCGATGAATATGTAACCTCTTAGCTGATCGCTCTGAACTATCGCTTTGAGCGGAATGTGTTTAGTCCTAACCCTTGCTAAGATGGAGCTAACGACGACCTTTTCCCTACCACTCGTGGTCCTAATAGCTAAGATCATAGGAGTTCGGATTTATTTTCTAATGAAAGAATAAAAACGAAGGTTTTTATTCTCCTAAACACGGTTTTAAGATAGTTTTAAGAGCTTAGGCTCAGTGGTGATAAAATGGAAAAGATAGTAGAGGCTCCGCAGGGAGTAGAGTTGAAACTCGAAGGGAGGAAAGTCATAGTTACTGGTCCGAAGGGAAGATTGGAGCGAGATTTTTCTTCCCCTCTCTTCGATAGGAAGATCGAACTGAAAGTGGAAGACTCTAAGTTGGTGATATCGACCAAGATTGAACGAAGGAAGGTGATAGCTTTTGCCAATACCATAGCAGCCCACGTTAGGAACATGCTCCTCGGCGTTACGAAGGGATTTAGATATACCATGCGAATTCACTACGTCCACTTTCCGATAAGTATCGAACTGAAGAAGGAAGGAAATCTCACCCACGTCTACATAAAGAACTTTCAGGGAAGGAGTAAGCCCATTCACGTGAAGTTAGAAGATGTGGACGTCGAGGTAGTGGGAGAGCAATATATCGTGATAAGGGGGATAGACAAGGAGAAGGTCGGAGAAGCGGCTAACAAGATAGAGCAGGCATGCAGAGTTTATAGAGAGCACGACAGAAGGATATTTCAAGATGGGATCTACTTAGTTAGGAAGGAGTTAGACGAGGGATGATGCAATGGCCAGGCGAAGATTTAGGCGGCAACAGTTCTGGCTCAAACGTTTAGGCGAGAAGTGGCGTAGACCCAGGGGAAGACAGAGTAAGTTGAGAAAGGAGATTGCTGGTAGAAAGCGGGTCAAAGTTGGATTTGGAACTCCACGCGCACTTAGGGGGAAAGTTCTCGTCGGCAATGAACTACGAAACGTAGTTTACGTGCGTTGCCTTGCAGACCTAGCTAACGTGAAGCCGTCTGATGTCGTTATCGTTGCATCCTCGATAGGGAAGAAGAAATACCTCGAAATACTGAAGCGAGCAGAGGAACTTGGAATAAAAGTATTGAACAGGAGAAAGGCGTTATTGCACGAGCTAAAGGGTGAAGAGAAGTGAAGGAGAAGCTCTTCATAAAGGATGTGAAGCTCATGCTCAAGGTAGAGGAATACATAAAGAAGCTCTTCGCCCAAGCTAAGTGTAGTGGAATAGACGTGCAGCAAACACCGCTGGGAACTAGGATAACGATTTACACGCTTTATCCAGGCCTAGTGATTGGGGTCGGTGGCGAGAATCTTAGACAGCTCCAGCAAGATCTAGAGGAAAAGTTCGGAATCAAGAATCCTCAGATCAACGTCGAGCGAATAGCGAACCCCATGTTAGACCCGTTAATAGTAGCCCAGTTGATAGCTAGCGCAATCGAGCGTGGGATTAACCATAGAAGAGTAGCCCGCTATTACCTGCAAAGGGTCATGGAAGCTGGGGCGCAGGGATGCGAAATAGTAATCTCTGGAAAGTTGGGAAGCGAAAAGGCCAGGAGGGAGAGGTTTCGTGAGGGTTTCGTCGCGAAGAGTGGGGAACAAGTAGGAGTACTCTATGGCTTTGCCGAAGCCCAAACGAAGCCAGGCACCATAGGAGTAAAGGTATACATCTCGCCTAAGCCCGAGAAGCTGGTGAAGTTCGAACTAGGGCAAAAAGGTGAAGTTAAAAGCGAAGGAGAAAATCCCTAATTACGGGTGTAGAAGATGAATCTCAAACTTCAGCGTAGAATTGCTGCAAGGATACTGAAGTGTGGAGAGGGTAGAGTTTGGATAGATCCTACTAAGATCAAGGAAGTGGAACAAGCTATCACGGCTAGCGACATAAAGCATCTCATAAGACTCGGATACATCAAGAGACTCCCCGTAAAAGGAACATCGAGAGCTAGGGCAAGAAAGAGGGAGATACAAAAGAAAAAGGGAAGGAGACGTGGACCTGGATCTCGGAAGGGTCCGAGAAAGAGCAGGAAGGAGATTTGGATGGAGCGGGTTAGGGCGCTGAGAAGGTACTTGAGAGAACTCAAACGGGAAGGAAAGATTACTACGCGAACTTACAGAGAGCTCTACCGCAAAGTAAAAGGAGGTGCATTCAAGTCTAAGGCCCATCTTAGGCTCTACATAGATAAGAACGAACTCTGGGCCAAAGAAAAGGAGGTGTAGTATTGTGTTTAGAAAACTCAAGCGGAGAAGGGAAAAGAAGACCGACTACCATCAAAGGCTAGCCTTACTGAAGTCTGGTTTGCCGCGATTAGTGGTTAGGAAGAGCAATCGCTATATTAGGGTACAACTCGTAGAGTACGAGCCGAAGTCTGACAAAGTCATCTTCACACTTCTCTCGAAAAGACTCCGAGATTACGGTTGGAACTATAGCTTTGCTAATACCCCTGCCGCTTATTTAACAGGCCTGATAGCTGGTTTCCTCGCAAGGAAGAAAGGATATGAGAAGGCAGTACTAGATATAGGACTGCAAAGATCTACCAGAGGGAATAGGATATATGCAGTCGTCAAAGGCTGCATAGATGCTGGTTTAGAAGTTCCACACGGGGTTGAGGTGCTACCAAGCGAAGAGCGGATAAGAGGAGAGCATATAGCAGCTTATGCCAAGTTACTTAGAGAAAAGGATAAAGAGCGGTACGAGAAACAATTCTCAGGTTATTTAAAGCGAAACGTACTACCCGAAGCTATACCCGAGTTATTTGAGCAAGTGAAACAACGAATAGTAGAAGAGTTCGGTGGTGATGATGGCCGAGCTAAATGAGGAAGCTACACAAGAAGTCGTCCAGATATCAGCCGAAGAATTAGGCGTATCTGAGAGGCTCAGGGAATGGGTCCCAAAGACAAAACTAGGAAGGATGGTAGTAGAAGGTAAGATAAAGAGCATAGACGAGATCCTGAAGCTAGGTAAGCCCATAATGGAGCCAGAGATAGTGGACTACCTCATCCCTACTTTGAAGTCAGAACTAGTTCTAATAGGTGGTACTCCCGGAAAGGGAGGCGGTATAAGGAGAACACCAACACGAAGAACGGCGAGGATGCATAGATCTGGGAGAAGGTATAAGATAAGCGCATTCGTAATAGTTGGGGACGAAAATGGTCACGTAGGCGTTGGTATGGGTAAGGCGAACGATCATACTACAGCAATAGAAAAAGCTACGAATGAGGCTAAGCTCAACTTGATCTACGTTCCGCGGGGTTGCGGTAGCTGGGAATGTGGATGTGGAGAACCGCATAGCATACCCGCGAAGTGTAGTGGAAAAGCAGGAAGCGTTAGGGTAACGCTCATTCCAGCCCCACGTGGTTTAGGATTGTGCTGTGATGACGAGATGAAGAAGCTGTTCAGACTAGCGGGTATTAGAGACATTTGGATAAAATCAAGAGGAAAAACCAAGACGAAATACAATCACGTCCTCGCGGCTTTCGATGCACTGAAGCGACTCGCAGCGATGAGGTAAGCTAACTACTAGACCAAGCTCCGAGGGCAGCCCTTAGTTCTTCGTTTTCTTTCGATGCACGTTTTAGACTAACCCCACTTAGCGTGGCTTCTAGGGCCTGTCTAATAGCCTTTGCGCCGGCCCTCGTGCCCCAAGGATGGCCATGACAACCCCCACCGAACTGGAGGACTACATCATTCCCAAATATCCTCAGGAGCTCCGGTATGTGACCTGGATGCAAACCCCCACTAGCTACGGGAAGAACTGGCTTGAGACCAAAGAATCGCTCTTTTAATGCGTCGCAGTTCGCCAGAACGTCCTTTTTTCCCTCGAACATCTTTCCTACTACAGTTCCTACGTGGAGTTGATCTACACCAATTAATCTAACCAATTTGGCTATGACTTTCATGGCAATTCCATGCTTCGGATTCTTCGTCAGTGCAGCATGACCGGCCCTATGTGCATGAACTACTAATTCAAGTTCTTCGTTGGCCTCTCTTAAGCTCTGTAGAGCACCAAAACCGACCGTTATTACATCGACCATGATGTATTCTCCACCCAGATTTCTCACTAGCTTTGCCCTTTCAAGCATGGTCTTCGTTTCTGCCGTAACGTTTGGCATGTAGAACTTTCGCTCTCCAGTTTCCCTTTCTGCCTTTTCTTTGAACTTAAGAGTGAGTTCTACCCTACGTTTGAACCTATTAAATCTAAGAGAAGAGAGATTTTCATCGTCTTTGACTATATCTATTCCACCCACCCAAGCTTCGTATGCTACTCTCGCGTGGCGCTCGGCAGTAAGACCGAGCTTAGGTTTGACTATGGTGCCTAGTAATGGTCGATTCCTAATTTTAGTGACTTTCCTTATTCCTTCTATTCCGAATTTTGGACCACGGAAAGAACGAACATACTTCCTCGGTAGCCAAAGATCGACTAACCTTAGGTTTCGTACTACTCTCATTCCAAAGATGTTCCCAGCGATTGAACTAAGAAGTTGTGGTACGTTTCCTGGCTCGAAGAGATCCTTAGGGTAGGCTATCTTTGCCAACCTCCTTCGTGGATCTAGCCAGAAGACCTTTGCTGCGTACTCACGAATGTTTCTGGGAGCAGTGGTAACTTCTGTCCACGTTCCTACGCTACTTTCGCTCGCGACGGCGCCACACGCTCTTTTAAAATCTACACCCCTCTCCGGCTCAACGTAAAACGCACATACGATATCATCACTCGATGGTTTGTACTCTAAATCGAGAAAGTCCAGGTACTGCATGAGTCTACTCTAGAAACTCGTAAAATAAAAGCTAACGCATCTACTCGGTCTATCAGAAATCTATGATCACGGGAGTCCACAAACTAGCATGGTTTTAATCATTGCTCGTTCATCAGCGAGAGCGAAGAACAATAAAAGTTTTATTCCCTAACGCTCTTCTAATGGTGTTAGTAGGGAAAGTAGTGGAGGAGTTCGAAGTAGGAGGACTCAAGGTAGTCCTTCGCTATCCGCGTTTCGAAGACTATCCAGATCTACTTTCTTACGCGAATTCACTAGTAAGAGAAGGCGCTCCCATCCTAACGAACGAGTTGATTAGTAAGAAAGAAGAGCTCAGATGGATAGCCAAACGACTAATAGAGATAGAAGAGGGTAAGAGGATAATGCTTGTAGTCGAGATCAACAATAGGGTGGTAGGATGCGCAGAAGCAGAGAAGGGTAGAGGTAGAAAAAAACACGTGTGCAAGATAAGTATAGGGCTAGAGAGACGATTTAGGAACAAGGGAATCGGGCAGAAACTCCTCAGCACGCTCCTAGATGAGGCGAAGCGTAGACTAAGATGTAAGGTAGCAGTGCTCCTAGTCTTCGAAGACAATGCGATTGCCCGCCACGTTTACGAGAAGCTGGGATTCAGAGTAGTCGGTAGAATAGAGAAAGGAATAAAGCGCGGAAACGAGTATATTGACGAGCTGATCATGCAGAAGGAACTCTAATCTTTCAACCTACAGCATGAATTTTCTCTTCTTCCCAGACTTCAATTCTAAGACTCTACTACTTCTCTCAGTAGCGTCTGAACTTAGCTACCTTCTCTATGAGATCTACGTGTGTTAGGAACAGAGTCCTACAGCAGTAACTTCTTATTCCCAACTCATCAAGGGCATGGGAAGGAGATTTTCCACCAGCTAGCATTTCTTTGAACTTTTCCCATTTATCCCCTATCACTCTGCCACAGGTAAAACATCGAACTGGTATGATCATACGTTTTTCCTTCTTTTCGAAGATTATAAATCTTCAAAACCAAGGAGCCTAGCATCTACTCCGCGTTGTCTGAGCATTTCGAAGAGGGAGGGTGCATGAGAAGCTCCTACTATCACTAACACTTGGCTTTCACCCTCGTTCTCTAACTTCGATGCCCAGCACTCCTCCCGTTTCTTGCTCAATTCGCTAATCTTTTTTCTCATTCTATTCATAAAACTCTCGTGCTCTCTTCTGAGATACTCGAGACGTTCAAAAAAGTCTGGCCTAGAGAGTTCTAGAGTTTCTAGTTCTCGTTGGAGGCGCTCCAATTCACTTCTATAGTGATTGCCGAAGTCTTCGGCTTCTCGACAACCTCTATCTATGTCGATGAGCTCAACGTCATATTTTCTCGCGATCTCCCTTAATCTTACGTCTGACTTTTCACACTCGCTGAATATCTTCTTAATTCCCAGATCCTTAACGAGCTCCTCGATCTCCTCGTACTTCTTCGTAAGATAGGAAGCGAAGTCATCAGCAAGGGAATCGAAAGCTCTCACGTCTTCATCACTAATCTCTCTTAAGAGTCTGTATAATCCTGTTATAATACCACTGGTCAATCTCACGTCTAGGATTCTGTCGCTATGGTATTCGGGGTAGATGTAGATAGTCATGCGATTAAAAAACGATGGAAAGATTTAAAAACCATGGAAAGGGCAACATCGCTGGTTTTAGCCATTTGTTTTCTCTTCTACTTCGTGGTTAGTCTACTCAAGCTTTCCGGAGTAAGTCAAGAGGAACTATTAGTCAATTTTGCCTTTTCGAGATCAAACCTATTCCTTAGGCCCTACACGTTACTAACCTCCATCTTCTTTCACCTAGACCCCACGCATCTACTTGCAAATGCCTTTGCCATCTTGTTTTTCGGAAGAGCACTAGAGAAGAGGGTGGGGGGCTTGAAGCTCCTTTTACTATTTTTGCTCGGTGGAGTGGCAGCAAATTTAGTATCGATATTCTCCTATGAGCCCAAGACTTTCTTCTTAGGGGCAAGTGGTGGGGCATTTGCGCTGCTTGGGGCAGCCATGCTCCTAACGCCACTAGAAATAGAGATCTACCCCTTCCCAGCCCCAATAGTATTGATAGCCCTTCTCTATGCCCTCTACAATGCACTGGGTTTTTTCTACGGACCTGCGAACGTCTCTTATATAGGTCACTTCGCCGGGATGGCGGTAGGAATAACATATGGAGTGAGGCAGGCAGGTATCAAGCAAGCGCTCTTCGTTTTGCTCCTCATAATCCTTTTACTCGTCCCGTTGCTCTTCCTCTTCCTTTCCTGAGCAGGGGCTAAAGGTAAAAAAGTTGGGTCCTGAGTAATTTTAATGCAACCAAAACTCAGCGAGAAACGTTGGAACAAAGAATACGAGGGAGATCTTCTTAGAGCATGGGAAGTCGAGAGACTTTACGAGTTTAATCCCAATTCAGGGAAGGAAATCTTTGCAATAGATACCCCACCTCCCTATCCCAGTGGCAGGCCTTGGCACATAGGAGCAGCTGCCCATTATTCGCAAATAGACATGATAGCTAGAACAGCACGAATGTTGGGCTACGAAGTCTACTTTCCAATAGGAATAGATCGTAACGGCCTACCGGTTGAGCTCTATACCGAAAAGAAGTACGGAATAAGTATGCACGAAACTCCTAGGGAGAAGTTCATAGAACTCTGTGAAACAGCACTCGACGAACTGGAGCAAGAAATGCTAGAGATATTACGGAGACTTGGTTTAAGTGGAGATTTTGCGAATTACTATAGGACAGATAGCGAGGCCTATAGAAAACTAACGCAGGAAACGTTCGTCGAGCTTTGGAAGCGTGGATTAATCTACGAAGCTTACAGACCAAACATCTATTGTCCAGGGTGTAAGACGACTTTGGCAGAGGCCGATGTAATCTACAAGGAGAAGGAAAGCGAGCTTGTCTACTTGAAGTTCAGGATAAAGGAGACAGGTGAAGTAGTTGAGATAGCCACTACCAGGCCGGAATTGCTGTGCGCATGTCAGGCAGTGATATTCAATCCGGAGGATGGGCGATACAGGCATCTCGAAGGGAAGCACGTAATACTACCAATCTATAGAAGGGAAGTCCCAGTCTATGCCCATCCACAAGCTAGGCCAGAACTCGGAAGCGGCCTAGTTATGATATGCAGTTATGGTGACTTAGTGGACATTCGTCTCTTCAGAGAACTTAGACTAGAAGAGATTCGCGCAATAGATGAAGAGGGAAGAATGACAGAGGTTGCTGGAAAATACAAGGGCATGAAGGTGAGAGAAGCGAGAAGAGCTATAGTAGAGGATCTCGAGCGAATGGGCTTAGTTTCCAAGCGCGAGCGCATAGTTCATCGTGTCGCAATCTGCGAGCGTAGCAAAGATGAAGTGGAGTTCATCCCAATGAAGGATTACTACTTAAGGCAGCTTGACTTCCTCCAGGAGTTACGTGAACTCCAGAGGCAAATAGTCTTTCTACCAGAAGTTCATAGACAGATTCTACTCTCTTGGATGGATGGGATAACGATAGATTGGCCCATCTCCAGGCGACGCTACTATGGGACCGAGATTCCAGTTTGGAGATGTAAACGCTGTGGAAATCTCCAAGTTCCAGAGAAAATAGAGAGATATCACCGGCCGTGGAAAGAGAAACCACCGTTCGACAAGTGCCATAAGTGTGGCGCCAACGATTGGGAAGGGGAAACAAAGGTTTTTGATACTTGGTTTGACTCTAGCATTACACCACTCTTCATATCGCGTTGGAGGCGAGATGATGCATTTTTCGAGAAGACCTATCCTAATGCAATAAGACCCCAAGGGAAGGACATAGTACGAACGTGGTTATACTATACTCTACTTCGATGCTATCAGTTGACGAATGAGCTGCCCTGGAAAAAGGCCTGGATAATGGGTTTCGGAGTGGATGAGAAAGGGGAGAAGATGTCGAAATCTAAGGGCAACGTTATAGACCCAATTCCCATCCTAGAGAAGTACGGAAGCGATAGCTTCAGATTTTGGGCAGCGAGCGAGGCGAGCTTGGGTAGTGATTTTCGTTGTTCTGAACGACGAATAGCAAGTGCAGGGAAGTTTTTAACGAAACTATGGAACATAGCGAGATTCATTTCGCAATTCCCTTACGTGGAGCTAAGCGAAGTTATCCTTACTCCTACTGACGAATGGATTTTGAGCGAATTCAATCGCAGGTTAGAAAGTGCGTTGAAAGGTTATGAAGGATTCAACTTCTTCGTTCCGGCGAGGGAGCTTCGCGACTTTCTATGGAACGTTTTCGCTTCCCATTACCTAGAGATGGTCAAGCCACGAGCCTATAGCAAAGGGCCAGAAGCAAAGGCTGCGCATGCTACTATGCATGCTATATTAAAGGCATCTCTAGAGCTATTAGCCCCAATAATACCGTTCATTACAGACTATATTTATCGCAAGCTCTATGGCACTACTGTTCATAAGCAGAACTTTCCATCGAAGTTCGTGGTGAGGGATCTTAGTAGGTTGTCGAAACAGATTATAGAATTTAACGAAGCCATTTGGAGAGAGAAGCAGAAGAGGGGGCTTCCGCTAACAGCAGAAATAGAGATCGAAATACCGGCCGAACTCCAGGAGTTCCGGGAAGACTTAGTTGCAATGCATAGGATAGTTAATAGATGAGCTAAAGACGAGATTGACCAACAGAAATCTTATTTAATTTTCTTTACTAAGATTTCCCTATGCCTTCTTCGAGTTTTCTGGAGGACATAGAAAGAGATTATCTCGGAGAGATCGACTGGGAAGTAAAGGAAAATGCTAATGAAACGAGAAGTTTCGGAAACTATCTCAGTTACATCTTAGATAAGGTGCTTAAGACCGAAGAAATACTAGCGAAAGTATTCCCTCCTGAGGCAGTGGCCCATCATTTCGGCGGTTACATCCATATACACAAACTTCCACACTCCCTCTACATACCCTATTGTGTAGGGTGGAACTTTGCCAGAATCCTGCAAGCAGGTCTAAAGACACCAACTATAGTTTCGAAACCCGCTAAACATCTAGATACTGCAATAGCTCAGCTTGTGAACTTCATCTTCATGACAGCCCAAGAGTGGAGCGGGGCTATGGCTACGACTGCTTTCGACCTTTACTGTGCACCTTTCGTAGCAGTAGACAAACTAAGCGATAGACAAATAAAACAAGCACTTCAGGACATGTGCTTCGAGTTGAACTATCCATCTAGAATGGGATTTCAGTCCCCCTTTAGTAACATAACGATAATGCTTGATACAGTAGAATCCTTTCTCGATATGCCAGCAATAATCGGCGGCAAGCCAGCGGGAAAACTAGGAGATTACATAGACGAGGCCATAAGGGTAACGAGACAACTCATAAGTCTTTACAACGAAGGAGATCGCGTAGCTACACCATTCACATTTCCCATACCGACGATCTTCATAACGAAGAACTTCGATTGGAATGGTTCACGATGGGGAGAACTCACTGATGAGCTCTTCGAGAACCTGGCCAAGAGAGGAACGTTCTATCTACTCAACGGTTACTCAACTAATGTCGAGGCACTCTATAGTATGTGCTGCCGTCTTACGATCGACATGTCAAAGCTAATGAATAACAACTCGTGTCCTTGCGAAGGCTCTGAAAGCGAACTAAGCACTAAGAACGCCCTCCATGGAATATGGGCCATTCCGGATGCCACAGGCTCGATAGGAGTAGTGACGATAAACCTACCAAGACTAGCTTATCTGAGTAAGGGCGATCAAGCGAGGTTCGAAGAGCTCCTTACCAAGGAGCTAGAACTCGCTAGGGACGTTTTGAAAGTAATGAGAGAGCGTTATAATAGAAGTATGAAAGTCGGTCTCATGCCGATGACGAGACTATACCTGGGAACTTTGGACAATCACTTCGGCACGTTCGGCGTCATAGGCCTACCAGAAGCAGCTGCAAACTTCTTGGGAAACACAAAGTTATGGGAAGAACTCGAGCCGAGTGAAGTAAGGCGTGCTGTAGAGTGGATGAAGGAAGTAGTAAGATTCATAAGGAGATATGCAGAACAAGCAAGTGAAGCCGACGGGGTTCTATACAACGTGGAAGAAGTTCCAGGCGAATCTACTGGCTATAAGTTAGCAATAGCGGACAGGAAGGAGTTCAAGGAAGCATTTGAGCGAGGTGAGCTATGCATGCCAGCAAACGATGGTTCAGCCTTCTATTCGAACAGCATAATTCCCTACTATGCTCCAATGTCGATTGCAGAGCGTGCTAAGTATGAGGCTGAAGTGCAGCAAGAGTTTACCGGTGGTGTGATGATGCATATCTTCTTCCACGAATCCCCAGATCCAAAGGCATTGAAGCGAGTGGTGGAGAAGTTGGCGAAGGAAACCAGGCTAGTATACTTCAGCATAACCCCAACTATTTCGCAGTGCAAGAGGTGCGGATGGAGCGAAGTAGGGATATATGAGACTTGTCCAAAGTGCGGTAAGGAAACAGATATATGGAGCAGAATAGTAGGCTATTACAGGCCAATAAGGAGCTGGAACGTAGGTAAGAGACTGGAGTTCAAACTCAGAAAGACCTATGGGGCTAGTGGAGTAAAGAGTCTAGCTTAGTTGGTTTTTAACTTTTCACTTCCTATTATCAACTCGTTGCTATGCTAGTGAAAATTGGAAACCTCGTGGACCTTAGCCTAGTAGACGTGCTTTTCCATCCAGCATTCGTCATATGGTTTAGCGGTTGTAATTTTCGATGTCCGTGGTGTAGCGCAGCGTCATTAGTAAGAGGAGAGGGCGAACTCGTGGAAATAGACGATATAGTGGAGCAAATTGATAGGGTGAAGTTTCTGGTTGACTACGTTCAAGTTACCGGCGGCGAACCTACGCTTCAGCCGGAAGCGCTTAGAGAGATCTTTCTCCGTGTAAAGGAATTAGGACTAAAGACCAGTTTAGATACTAACGCCAGCAGACCGGAGGTAATAGAGGAGTTGGTAAGGGAAGGTTTGATAGATCATCTAGCAACTGACCTTAAAACGGTCTTGATTGCGGAGAAGTACGCAAAGGTCATTGGTCTGAGAGATGCACGTGAAGTGGTTAAAGCAATAAAAAGAAGTTACAGGGCATTCCGCGAGATCGATTTCATCGAGATAAGAACGACTTTCGTCCCTTCTCTGTTAACTCTCGAAGACGTCATAGCCGCTGTAAGACAAGCAAGAGAGCTGCTAGGAAGGAGAGAGTTTTACTACGTACTTCAACAGTTCTTTCCATTTGAGGAGCTTCTTGATCCTAATTTCAAAGACGTGCTAGTAAGTCACGAGAAGCTTCTCGAGATGGGAAAGCGAGTAAAGGAGGAAAGTGGAGTAGAAAGGGTCTTCGTCAGGAGTAAGGCAGGAATAGAAGAAGTTTTTTGAGAATTTGTTCGGGTGATCTATTAATGACAGAAAGAGAGCTCAAGCGCTTCATAAGAAGGCTTAAGGGAATAAGAGGGAGACACACGGAATTAGTTAGCGTTTACATTCCAGCCGGATATTCGCTAGTAGACATGATAAACCAGTTAAGGAGCGAGAGAAGTACGGCCGAGAACATAAAGTCGAAGCAAGTGAGAAAGAACGTGGTAGCAGCGCTAGAAAAGATAATAGCCCATCTCCAAGCTTATAGAGAAACACCCGAAAACGGATTAGCTGTATTCTGTGGTAACGTAGCTGAGCACGAAGGGGAATCGAATATAGAGCTATTCTACGTGATTCCGCCCCAACCGCTTAAGACTAAGATATACTGGTGTGATCAGCGTTTCGTGCTAGACCCGCTCGAGGAAATGGTGAAGGAGCGAGAACTCTACGGCATCATTTGTCTAGACGGAAGGGAGGCTGATATCGCATTCTTGAGGGGGAAGAAAATCGAGCCGCAAGCACATTTAGAGTCCATAGTCCCAGGAAAGACGCATAAGGGTGGACAAAGTGCACAGAGGTTCGCGCGAGTGAGAGAAGCCTTAAAGCATGATTGGCTAAAGAAGGTTGGAGACGCTGCAAATCAGATCTTCATGAGAGAAGAGAAGGATCTCCAAGGAATAATAGTCTCTGGTCCCGGCCCCGTGAAGGAGGAATTCGTAAAGGGGGATTATCTCTATGCTAGATTTAAAAATAAGGTAATTGCGGTGGTCGATACGGGATATACGGGTGAATATGGCTTAGAAGAAACTCTCGAGAGGGCTAGGGAAAGACTGAAGGAGCTTAGCGTGATGAAAGAAAAGGAAATACTGAGCAGGTTCTTCCAAGCCCTTTCGAATAACGAGGCGATCTATGGAAAGGAAAGAGTTAAAGAAGCCCTGGAGATGGGGGCAGTAGAGATTTTACTTCTGAGCGAAGACTTAGAAGAAGAATTCCTGGAGTTAGAAGAGCTAGCGGAAAGAACAGGAACGAGCGTGAAGATAATTTCTAGCGATACACGCGAGGGAAGGCAGTTTAAAGAGCTCGGTGGTGTTGGTGGAATTCTAAGGTATAAGGTCTAAATTAAAGAGTCTGGGGAGAGAGAACTCATGGTGAGTAAGAAGAGAATATCACTGAAGAAGGTCTCTATTCACGAGGATATAGACTTGTTTCGAAGAGAATTCAAACGACGCCTTTTCGATTTCGTAACAGGGGCCTTTGCATTCGTTGCAGCTTTGCTTTGGAGAGACGCTATAAATAAGCTAGTCCAATCCTACGTTGAGACTGTGAAGACTGGAATACTAATAACTAATCCTTGGATAGCAGATTTCGTAGTTGCGTTTGCGGTTACGGTATTGGCAGTAGTTGCAATTGTATTATTAAGTAAAACGCTTAAAGTTGAATGAGAGTTATGTTAGACGAGCGGAGCTTTGAGAACTTCGTTAAGACCAGACTAAAAGGAAGAAGAGTGTTGGTGCAACTACCAGAAGGATTAAAGCCAAAGATAGATAGAATAGCGAAAATCCTAGAGCAGAGCGGATATGAGGTAGTAATTTCCATGGAGCCATGCTATGGGGCTTGCGATATTAGAGATGAAGAAGCTAAACGATTGGGATGTGATCTAGTCCTTCATTTAGGCCATAAGGAGCTGGTTGGAAAGCGAGAAGTTCCTATGCTAGTGGTGTACTATCCAATTAGTATAGATGTCGAGATAGACGTGAAAAAAGTTGCGGAACGAATAAGAGAGGAGAAGATAGGTCTGGTGACGACCGTACAACACGAGCACTTACTTGCGGTTTGGGCTAAACAGATAGAAGAAGTGGGTAAGAAGGCGATAATTTGTGGCCCAATACTAGGATGTGATCAGAGAAACGCCTTAGTTCACGAAAAAGAAGTGGATTGCTTTCTCTTCGTAGGAAGTGGCAGATTTCACGCCTTGGGTATTAGGACGAAAAAACCAATCTACCTATATGACGTAGAGAAGAACGAACTAACTAACTTGGATGAAGATAGGAGGAGATGGGAGCTGATAGATTTCGCGAGAAAGGAGGCATTTAGAGATGCGAAGCGCATCGGTTTCTTGGTCTCTTGGAAGCGCTGGCAAGTACCAGCTATGGAGGAACTATTCGCTCTGAAGAAAGAGACTGAAAGAAGGGGGAAAGAGGTGCTAATCCTCGCGTTCGACGAGATCAAAAACGAAAAGCTGCTCGGGATGAAACTAGACTTACTTGTTAACTTCGCTTGTCCAAGGATAAAAGAAGATAAGTTCGACGTTCCTATCATAAATAAGGGCGATTTGGAAGCTATCCTGGTGAAGGAAGGATGAAGTGGAAAAACGCATTTCTTACGTTGATAATGATAGCATTTCTATTTAGCTCTAAGAGCATCGCCTATTTGCTCCCTGTTTACATAGCAAATCCAGAGACTGGGGAATGTAGATATTACTTTGCCGGAGACGCTAAACACTACAATCCGCCGCCAAACGGAACGTGGTATATAGTAGGTCTGATCGAAAGCAACTGGACGGAGTGCCAGGAGCTCTGTTTCCTTAACACTAATAGATTTTGGGAAGCGGTCCTACGCGTGACGAAGCACAATCTAACGCTAGAAGACGTTCCTCTAGACTTCAGAATATGGACAACGCTCGGATGCAGTTGTTTAGCAGAAGGTAAAGAAGGATGCGAAGCTTGGTGCAGATTGAAAGGGGGTGTGCTGAATGAAAGTAATTGGACTCATAGCGTTAGGTGCATTTGTCCAAACGGAGAGTGGGAACCTTTCGTTGGCTGTCCGGAGATCAAAGAGAGTAGAATAAGGGAGCTTCCAGTTTGGCTCACCATCTTCATCTTCGGTTTTGCGGTAGGGGTTTCTCTGAGGATAAGAGGAAAAATCACAAAGCGAAGTGATTAAAACCTTGTAGGGAAAGAAAATAGAATGCCTGCCAAGATGATCGAACTTGATAAAGATAAATTGGTAGTGGAATTAGAGGACTTAAGTCTCGCAGTAGTTCTAGCAGATTACGTATCTAAGATAGGTGGTGTCGAACTTGCGACGTTCGTGAAAGAACACCCTTACCTCACTAATCCTAAGATCGTGATAAAAGCGAAGAATCCAAAACAAGCCCTTCTTAAAGGAATAGAAAAATTTAGATCTGATCTCAAAGCGCTAAGAGAAAAACTAGAGTAAACCTTCTTCCCTTAGCAATTTCTCTAGTGAACGATCTACGACTTCTCGTTCACCATTACCGTCAATACGTCTCAGTAAGCCTCTAGCCCTGTAGAACTCTACGAGAGGTTTCGTCCGTTCTTCGTACTCCTCTAGTCTACGTGCTATAACTTCTGGCCTGTCATCGCTTCTCTGATAGAGCTCTCCACCGCAAACGTCGCACTTTCCGGGAACTCTAGGAGGCATGTACTTTAGATTATATATTGCCCCACATTTACTACAAATTCTTCGCGTTGAAAGCCTATCTATTATGGTTTCCTTGGTCACATCGAGGAAGATCACAAGATCCACTTTTGTTAGGTTTTCGAGAGCCTTTGCTTGTTGAATGGTCCTTGGGAAGCCATCTAAGACGAATCCGTTGGAGCAGTCTGGCTTGGCGATGCGATCCTTCACCACACTTACTACTATTTCATCTGGGACGAGCTCACCTTTCTCTACGAATTCTCTAACCTTCTTCCCCAGTTCGGTTTCTTTCTTGACTTCCTCTCTGAATATATCTCCCGTGGAGATCAATGGTATCCCTAGTTTAGAGGCGATGAATTTCCCATGGGTGCCCTTTCCACTTCCCTGCGGTCCGAGAAGTACTATGACG
>Ga0105154_1000109_pt1 | contig 35864 bp, 41 predicted proteins | sample SSWtaG_FD_89672 | JGI IMG/M metagenome (GOLD analysis project Ga0105154, IMG submission 89672) | Hot spring microbial communities from Sandy's Spring West, USA to study Microbial Dark Matter (Phase II) - SSWsed_matched | ecosystem: Environmental > Aquatic > Thermal springs > Hot (42-90C) >... | reverse complement strand
TTGGGAACGAGTTAATAGCATTTTGCTCACTTTGCTCTTTAGGTGAGCACATATTGGATTTAGAAAGAGATTTCGGCATCTTAGTTGAGAGAACATTAGACTTTATTAAAAAGAGAATTAAAGTTCTCGAAATATTGGACTCTCTTCCGAAATTAGATTGCGGAAAATGTGGTAGAGAGAAATGTGAGGATCTAGCTAAAGAAGTATATGATGGTCTAGCAAAAATTGAGGATTGCATTATATTGAAGACTGAGCCTACACTGAATGCTAAAATAATAATCGATGGAAAAAATGTTCCTCTCCAACCATTCGTATCAGAGTTTGTGCGAAAAACTGTTTTAGGGATGGTTTCATCACTAAAAAATGTGAGCATAAGAGGTGATGAGAAACTTCGCATAGAAATTTTGAAGAAATAAATGATAACGTTCAGAAAGATGTAAGCGGCCTCTTTCTTCGCCCAAAGGTATAGAGAAGCTTAAATTTAAGCATTATAGAGAAGGAATAAATATAAGTCTCAGCAAAAGTGTGGGGTTTGAGCGATGGCGAAATTAGGGTTCACTACCAGGAACTTCGTATCTGTAGATCCGAGTAAATGTATAGGTTGTAGTATTTGCGAGTTTGTGTGCGCCTTAGAAAAGGAAGGTGAACCGAATCCAATAAAATCTAGAATAAGAGTAATACGTTTGAATCCAATACTTAATCTCACAGTCACATGCCGATTCTGCGATAGAGCTCCCTGCATAAGGGCTTGTCCGCGTAATGCAATTAAACAATCTGAGAGAGGCGGCATCCTAATTATAGATGAGACAAAATGCGATGGTTGCGTCCTATGCATACAAGCGTGCCCTTATGGCGGGATAATGCTGGATCCAGATAAGGGCGTCGTTATTGCATGCGACTTGTGTAATGGGGCACCAAAATGTATCGAATTCTGCCCTGAAGAAGCCTTGAGCCTCGTATCTGACGATAAATATTTTAATAAGGCGCTTTATTCAACGATAGAAAAACTACCAAAGGAAATTGAGAAAATATACAGTGTAATTAAAAGCGGAAGATGGGAAAGCATATTCACAGAGGCAGAGGAGAGAAATCGCAGATTTGAAGAGAAACTTAAGGCTCTAAAAATTAAGGAGAAATCTAGATTAAAGTAACAAATAACTTCGTCCTCAAAATCCACTAAAGTTTTCTTCAGAACCCCATTTCCTTAACATTTTAATGGTTCTAGCAGCGCTTTCCAGACATTGAAATTCGAAACCACACTCTGGGCATTTAACATATTCGCAACTTAAGTAGGAGAGCATTCTACTACAGCTTTGGCATGAAACAGTTCTTGCATATAGAATACTGAATTCAAAACCGCATTTAGGACATGTTACTATTCGCTGGTTATGAGACAAAATCTGGTTCCCTCCATCAATCAAATTCTCCATCTTACATAAAACTGTTTTGTTCCATTAAAGGAGCTTAAAAGTGGCGTTGGAAAATCAAGTTGCAAGCATAACTTTAATATGTTTAGGGGCAAACAATTATAGTGGATGAAGCCCTTATGGAAAGAATTTTGCCAGCGCTTAGTACAATACAAACAAGGTTAAGAGAGATATTAGTCAAAAACAAAGATGGGATGTCTTCCTGGGACTTAGTGAAACTTAGAAGCGTTGGTGACGACTTAATTAAATTATCGGCTGACGTATACTCGCAGTTAACTTTGGTTGGTCATGGAATACTTTACCAGTCAATAAGAGATGCTGGCTTTGGGATAAAGAGAAGAACTATTTTAATTGAGAGAAGAGAGATTAATGATGAAGATAAAGAATACTTTGAGAGTGTTTATGAAGTCTTACTGAATATATATCAAAAGATTGAGAGCGGAGAATATTATAGAGCCCTACTTGAAATGGTTAGGAAGAGGAAGGGAGAAGATAACTATCTACTTTAAGACTTTCACAAACACCCTAATACTTCTGTCTTATTGATCATCTTTCAATTCATTCAAACAAATGAGAAAAACCACATTAAAGAAAAGATATAAAAACTTACTTCCTCAAGTTAACAGCAACGTTAGAGTATCATTGAAATTTTAGTGCATAGCATTTTGTAGCTGGGATTTAAACAAATATTTATCTAACTGAACTGATAACTTTTATTTTAATAGTGGAGATGTTATGAGGTTGGTTAACGAAGATCTCGTTTTAGTTTTTGACTGCGGCTCAACGAACATTAGAGCTGTTGCAATTGACTCTACGGGCACTATTAAAGCATTTTCAAGTCTTCCTAATAGTCCGCGCCAGCAGCCCGATGGTAAACCGGGCTGGCTAATTTGGGATCTTGATGAGATTTGGCATAAAATATGTGAGACCTCCCGTAGGGTTTTGGAGATGGTTAATCCAAAAAATATTAGGGCTGTTACAATAATTACATGGGGGGCTGATGGCGCTCCCGTCAAGCGTGATGGCAAATTAACTTATCCGCCTATTTCTTGGCAATGCCCTAGAACTAAGGAACTAGCCGAGAAGATTACTGAGCGAATCAGTGCCTGGGAAATATATAGGATCACTGGGTACCAGATAATCCCATTTAATACTCTATTTAAGTTAATGTGGTTAAGAAAGGAGGAGCCAGAGGCATTAAGTAGCGCTTATAAGTGGCTCATGATGCCGGGGTTAATCGCTCACAAATTGACAGGTGAATTCCACATAGAGCCGACTTCAGCATCAACGATGATGGCCATGGATCTTGGGAAGAGAGATTGGTCAGTAGAAATGCTTAATCTCGCTGAGCTAGATTCTAGCTTTTTCCCAGAGTGGAAGGAGCCAGGCGAAATATTAGGATATGTGACTGAGAAAGCTGCAAGGGAAAGCGGCTTAACCCCTGGAACACCGGTAGTAGTAGGTGGCCATGACACGCAATTTGCTATATTTGGCTCAGGCGCTAAGCCAGGCGAACCTGTCCTCTCAAGTGGAACGTGGGAGATCTTAGGAGTTAGAGTCGACTCATTTAAGCCGACCAGAAAGGGATTTGAGGAGGGCCTAATTATTGAGGCCGATGTAGAAGCCAATCTATGGAACCCACAATTCCTTATGATAGCATCAGCGGTAGTGGAGTGGGTTATCCAAAACTTCTTTAGAGATATTGGCGAGAGAAAGTATGAAGCCATAATTAGGGAGATTGAATCTGTGCCGATTGGCTCGAACGGAATAATCTTTATACCAAGCTTTGTAACTGAAAGTGGGCCGCTAAGAAAGTATAATACTCCAGGAACAATACTTGGTTTAACGCTCCATTCTTCCCGCAGCCAAATAATCCGCGCGGTCTTTGAGGGCTTAACATTTCAAATGAGAGAAGCTCTTCGACTGCTAATGGAATCAGTAGGAATCGAAAAGGTCGATTGCATTCGCGTCGTTGGAGGGGGCTCAAGAAATGATGTATGGAACCAAATGCGGGCTGACGCAATAGCACTACCAGTAATTACCCTAGCGCAGAGTGAGGCAGCAACGGTAGGGGCTGCGTTAATAGCATTTGTCGGAACCAATTATTACAGTTCAATAAATGAAGCTAGGAAAAGATTCTTCTCGGAGGAAAAAGTATTCAGTCCAGATTTAGATAAGAATAGAATTTACAATGAAGTGTTTAAGAAATATTTAAGGTCCTTGGAGGCCTTAAAACAATTTTACTCGTAATTACTAAAATTCTTTTTCCTCAATTATAGTTCAAGTAAAAGTCGTCCTCTAACCTCTTTTTATGCAGAGTCTCTAACCCACACCTATCTAATCCTTGTAGTTAATTTGCTGAGAAGATGCTTGAGTATTATCGGTTTTCAGAATAAATTCCTTAACTTTATCGAAATTAAGAAGGGCTATTGAAGCAGCCTCTAAAAATGTTTGAACAGGGATCATTTTTATGCCTCTTTCCAGAAGCAGCTTTTCAGTCTCGAAGCTCTTTAATCTCTCGTAATTATATCTTGGCAGGATAAGTATGCGGGCGTATTGATCAGATAATGCAGCCTCAATCTTACCCATCCCACGATAATCAAGTCCACCAACAGGCCAAACCTCGCCCAGTGCCGTTATTGCGCCAGTCATGACAACTGTTGGGTCAACTTCAACTCCAGTGAAGGCTGAGAGCATAGCTACGGCTATTGCAAGGCCGGCGGAGGGGCCTGAAACTGGAGACCTCATTATTCCAGGACCGATTATCTGCTTCTCCATACCTTTAGCTGGCGTCACTATCTCAATGTATACGTCGTGGTCCTTGAATCTCCAATCCGATATCGAATTTATATATATGAATGCATCATATGCGCTTGCAAGTATGCTTTCACCAACCTCGCTTCCAACAACGTGAATTTTACCAGATCCCTTAGGATTAACTACAACCTCTATTACCCCTACAAAACCACCCGCCTCTCCACGCTCCCCTAAGGCTATGAGCCCATAGCTCTTGCCAACCTCAGGCTTTTGTATCCTCACGGTCTCAAGCATCATTTTCTGCGCCTCCTCAACCGCTTCATCATAGGTTCTTTCAAGGGCTTTCTCGAAATGATATAGTTTCAGCGGATAATTGTCCGGCTCAACCTTCTCAAGTATTTTCAGCAAATCCGGGTCATTGGGGTTAACCTTAAGCACTGTAAATAACCTTTCTAAATCATTTTCATAAAGTTTCTTTATCTCCTCAACCTTTTCAGGCTTATATTTCATTGCTTGAACAAGCCTATAACATGCTTCGAGCTCCTTTGTTCTAAGACGGTTTGCATCATCAATTGTATCCGCAATCTTTCTTGGACTAAGAATCTTCTTCTCAAAAATTCTTAATATATCATTAGATGTTAAACCTTTTTCTATATGATGCTTATATCGCCTAAGGTGAATCTCTATTATCTCAAGTTTCTCCTCCTTATTTTTGGGGTAAGTAAACTCAAAGTGTCTTGTGAAGCGCTCCAGTAATGCCGGATCTAAAACTTCAATGCGATTAGTCGCGCCAATAACAACAACATTTGTGAGAGGCGTAAACCCATCCATCTCAGTGAGCAGCTGAGATACAACTCTATCAACTACTGGATCATGTGTTCCCCTTCTTGGAGCAATAGCATCGATCTCATCAAAGAATATTATGGCGGGTGCATTTTTACGGGCATCCTCAAAAATATCACGTATGGTTTTTTCAGGATCACCATAATGTCCCTGAAGTATAGATGGCCCATTAATATTATAGAACCAAACATTATTCTCTCCAGCTATGGCTTTAGCTAATAGGGTTTTGCCTGTTCCAGGCGGACCATAAAATATGAAGCCTTTCGGGGGCTGATATCCAGCTTTAACCGCTAGATCAGCGTCTAAGGCTAGTGATATCTCCTTAATTATTTCCTCCTTTATTCCGTGGAGGCCGCCAACATCACTATATCTCTCTTTCGGATATATCCTAATAGTTGCCCTTTTAGCAGCTTCAGTCTTTTCAGCGGACGTATAACTCTTTAGCTTACGAGCTGCAACCCTAAAGTCACCTAAGTTTACATTTTTCATAATGGTTTCAGCTTGCGAGTCGTCTCTAGCCCTTAATAATATTCTGTCTATAAGTTTGCGCTGGATGGGCTTATATTTTTCACTCACAACGATGTCAAAGGCGTTACATACGTCTGCTGGTGTTAATTTTGTACCACCAACACTTCTTAATGTATCTTCAAGAACTTCAACTATTTCCCTAGGATTTAAGTGATCTAAACCATATTTCTGACAGTTTCTCCTAGCTATTTCAATAAGCATGGGCTTAGTAATTCCGCTATCAAGATCTATTGTACCAACAATGCCTCTTCGTCTGAGAGTCTCAGTAATAGTTTCATACTCATTTGTAGAAATGAGCAAGATGCATCTATAATTCTTCTTCTGGAGATCATCAATCTTCTCTAAGAAGACTGTCTGAACTCTCTTTTCCTCCATACCAACCTCGGTTGAGGATGTAAAGCGACTACCAAAAGCCTGAAACTCATCAATTAATATCACGCTAGGTCTCTGAAAAGCAGCCTCAAAAAAAGCGCTAAGCTGCTGCGCACTTCTACCATACCACATTGTGTAAACTTCTTCAGGCCTTAACGAAGCGTAATAAACTATTAAGCCATATTTTAGGCCAGCCTCAAAAATCTCCCTTTGGCATGCCTCGGCAAAAAATGTTTTCCCGCTGCCTGAGCTACCCTTCAATATGAAAACCTTTGGAGGTGGAACCGGGCTGCTTTTACGAATTTCCGGATCTCGGAAAATATGGTAATATGCGCTTAAAAGAACTCTTTCAAACTCTTCATCTCTTCCCACGAGGTCAGCTTTCACCACCCTCGGAAAATCCATCCTCTTCCTTATCGCCTTAGCTTTCTTTTCAACTTCAGCCTTTCTCTTTTCGGGTGGCTTCTGCAAAAATCTCCATAACCTATACTGCCATGAGGTTAAATAAAGTAATGGCGAAAAAATCTTCCTTAACCTCGGCCTGTTATACCACCACTGTCCAGTAAACTCATCTTCCTTATCCTCATAATACATTACATCTCACCACCCGAGACTAGACCATACACCTGATATAGAACATAAATGCTTGCAAGAACTAATAACGCGACTAGTGCCCAGCGTATCTTTGATACGCCCTCTGTTTTACTCTTAAAGAATGAATCAAGTATGAAAAAAGCATTAATGTATCCTACTGCAACACTGACTAGGACAAATAGCGCCATATTTATTGGTGTGGGAAAGTTTATGAAGAAGATATTTGAGGAAGCGATGTTATAAGCCTTCAAATTTATGTTAATCCTATAACCCGATGTTTGATTGTCTCTAGGTAATATATTAATAGTGTGAAGAGTTATAAAATAACCCTGAGATGTGACGCTTACAGATCCAATCCGCCTATAAAATTCGCTTTCACTCGTATAGACTCCCAAAGTTCCATTCCATCCACTGTTCGAATTAAAGAGAATTTGAATGTTGTAAATTCCTCCTGATCTTGGCTGAATATATATTAGGGAGATTTCTTGGCTCCCACCATATCGTACTTCCCTAGATGAAACTAGAATTCTGAAATCTCCTGATCTTAATGGTCTACAATCAACTGATAAATTATCTACGGGCGGCCATATAAAGACCGCTAAGGTGTCACCAGTTAAAACTTCAGCATCAAAATTTATTGTAGTGTCTTCAGCAAAAGCCAAGTTCAGCATACTGTTCATTGGAAGTATGAGAGTAATTAAGCCTAAAATCATGCATTTAAATTGCAGGGCGGAGTATCTCCTTTGCATACACCTTAAAGAAGAATTGCCTTCAAAAACCTTATTTACTTCCATCTCTCAGATCTTCCAATTTTATTAATTTCTTTACTTAACAATAAACATTTCTCCTTAAGAAATAAAGAAATTAATTAGTTAGAGAGGATTATATACACTATTGAAAAACGGATTGAGGGTTTATGTCTAAACGTAAATATTGGGGTGAAATTAAAGATCCAATTTACGGCTATGTTTACATAACTGAGGCTGAAAAGGAGATCATAGATTCGTTTCCATTCCAGAGGTTACGTAGAATAAGACAGTTAGCTGGCGCAGAATATGTTTACCCCGGAGCTAACCACACCAGGTTTGAACATTCAATTGGGGTTATGCATCTCGCTGGATTAATGGTTAGTAACCCTCAATTATCCCAAATTTTGACCGAAGATGAAGCCCAGATGATAAGGATAGCCGCTCTTCTCCATGATGTTGGGCATGGTCCATTCTCACACATTTTTGAACATATTCTTACAAAATTTCTTGGTAAAACCCATGAAGATATGACGTTCTGGATAATTACGAAATCAGAGCTGAAAGACATAATAAGCAGTTTAGGGTATGATCCAAACGTTATAGGATCTCTTGCTATTGGACGCTTAAATAGGCCTAAAATGGCCTTTATGGATCAAGTGATTAGAAGTGCTGTTGACGCTGATAAGCTGGATTTTGTTGTTAGAGACACTTATCACACTGGCGCTGAGTATGGTTTTGTAGATGTAATCCGCCTAGCGCGCACCTTAGACGTTATTGATGGAAACCTTTCGGTAGACGTGGGCGCCTTATCAGCCCTAGAATCCTTTATACTAGCGCGTATAGAATCGTTTAAGAGCATTTACTTTCATAGGGTTGGAAGGGCTGTTCAGATTATGTTAGCCATGGCTATGGAGCGCGCTAAAGATGAATTAGGATTAGTGGATTTTAAGACTCCTGAGGAATATTTAGATCTAAACGATTATACTTTATGGACAAAATTAAAGGAATGTGAGAAGTCTAGGGAGATAATTGAGAGGTTAGAGAGACGTAAACTGATAAAATGCGCGTATGATCCTCCACCATTCTACATCAGAGACAAAATAGTATCGACAATCTTTAATGTTGAAGGTATAAGGAATCGTATAAGGGATCAAATAGCCGAAGAAGCTGGAGTAGATCCTCAAAGCATCATAATTGATGTCCCAACGCTTCCTTCAGTTCCATATCACCACGCTTTTCCACTTGAGCCGATGGAGATACCCGTCTTTCAGAAGACTAGAGATGGGAGGAAAATTTCCGGTAGGCTAAGCGATGTTTCAGGCATATTTGATCTGCTTAAAGGCTTCATGAATATTCTGAGAGTTTACACTGAAGAGGAGTATTTGAGGAAAGTTCAGGAGGTCTCTGAAAAATTATTTGGTGAATTACCATTCTCAATGAGGATCTCTTATTAGTTAAGGGTGAGGGAATAATTTGGAAGTCACATTTAAGGGCCGACCAATAGTTCCCGGCAAAGCTAAGGGAATAGCATTAGTTTCAGCAAAACCCATCAGCTTCTTAGGTGGCGTTGATCCGGAAAGAGGTGTAGTTATTGAAAGGGAACATGATCTTTATGGTAAAAGCATTAAAGACTCAATTTTATGTTTCCCTAGCGGGCATGGTTCAACTGTTGGCAGCTTTGTTCTCTATTCTCTCGCTAAGAGGGGTTTGGCTCCCAGGGCGATAGTAAACTCGATGGCAGATCCGGTTATCGTCGTCGGAGCCATTATCGCCAATATACCAATGGTTGACGAAATAGATATTACAAAAATAAGCACTGGCGACATCGTTGAAGTTGATGGTGAAAGCGGAATTGTAAGGATCTTTAGGAAGTGAGGGAAGGATGTATTTAACTAAGGAAGAGGAGAAGATTTACGATGGTGAATTAGGCTGGGCTTATCAAATTTCAATGAGAATACTTGTTAAGTTAGGGGATCTTTATGGGGCTAAAAGCCTTATACCAATCGAGTCAGCTCACATTTCCGGGGTATCTTACAAAACTATTAATGATGCGCCAATAGAATTTCTTAAAGCGCTATTAGAATCTGGTGGAAGATCCAGGGTTAAGGCGACAACAAATCCATCCGGCATAGATTATGGCAATCCAATATTTATGCTTCTTCCAACGGACCTCATTGAAAAACAGAGAATGATAATAGACCTCTATAAGAAGATTGGTATAGAGGATTCTTTAACATGTACGCCATACTATATCGACCCGCCTAGAAGCGGAGCGCATCTCTCGTGGGCTGAATCATCAGCGGTAATTTACGCTAATTCCATACTTAATGCGTGGACGAATCGTGAGGGTGGACCAAGCGCCCTTGCATCAGCATTGATTGGTAAAACCCCCAATTATGGATTACATAGGCCGGAGAACCGCCAATTTTCGGTTCTAGTTAAGGTTGAAGCTGATGTTAAATGTGAGGCGGATTATGGTGCTTTAGGTATATATCTAGGTAATGTTCTAGGCAGCAGAATCCCATTAATTTCTGGTTTACCAAGCGAGGAGGAAAATTTCCTAAAGCAGATGGGCGCGGCGATGGCTACAAGCGGTTCAGTCCCAATGTTCTATCTAAAGAAATCCAAGAAAGAACCATCTGAAATACACGAGGTAATAACTGTGGAGAATAGGGACATCCAAAATGCTTACGAGAATCTCTCATCAGCCTTAGAGAAGCCAGACCTAGTTTTCATAGGATGCCCACACTGCTCCCTAAGTGAAATCAAATCGATTGCAAGTCTCCTTAAGGGGAGAAAAGTTAAAAGCGACATAAAATTGTGGGTTTGCACATCGAGACTTATTCGTGAAAAAGCATCGGATTACATAAAGATTATTGAAGCCTCAGGTGGACAAGTTATATGTGATACATGCGCCGTCGTTACGTGGTTAAAGGATCTTGGCATAGATACTTTGATGACGAACTCGGCGAAAACAGCTTATTATGCGCCATTAACAAACAGGGTTAAAGTTATATTCTCAGCTCTAAAGGATTGCGTAAAGATTGCGTGTATAGAATGAAAAGGCGCTTTAGGCTAAGTTTTTCTATATTCAGTAGGATACTCACCCAATTTTATTTTGTCAATTATTTTGGCAGCCCTATCCGTCAAGGGCACCCTTGCTTTTTCAAACTTATCCTTTGAAATTTTTAGTGGACGCGTTGCATCTATGCCAACTTTAGTTGTTAAGCCAGTCTCCATATCTGCTGAGGGATCAAGGGTTGAACCTCTAATATTTCGGATCACTACTAGGTCTTCATCTGCTTGAAAACGGGTTGCAATAGCCCATTCAACTTCCTCCAGATTGAAAGCATCTATGTCAGAGTCAACAACAATCGCGTGTTTTAAGCTTGGATGCGCCGCAAAGGCTGCCAAAAGAGCATTCTTAGCATCACCATCTGTTTGCTTTTCAATAGATATTATGGCATGAAGCCAACCGCAACCTCCAAGCGAAAGATTAACAGCTTTAACCCTGGGCACAACCCTTGAGACGGCATCGTAGATGGCAGCCTCTCTGGGTAAGCCCATTAAAAGCATGTGTTCCGGCCCACCCGGTAAAAGCGCTTGATAAAAGTAATCTTCTCTATGCATTACGTTAACTACTTCTACAATTGGCTGAAGGCGCTGAGCATCATAAGTTCCAATTATATCTACAAAAGGCCCCTCAGGCACCTCACCCTTACACAATATTTTTCCCTCAAGTATTATCTCAGATTCAGAGGGCGCAAACACCTCAACCTTCTCACATTTTATCAGTCTAAGTTTACCTCCAAGAAGGCGATTAGCAACACCATACTCGCTCACTCCAAAGGGCGGTGATGAAGCAGCCGCAAGAAGAACTGCCGGATGCACGCCTATAGCTATTGCTACATCAAGGTCGCGGTTAGAGCTCTTAGCCATATTCCAAAGCTTAAATAGATGTCTTGGGACAAGCCTTATTGCCAGCCGCCTATCATCCAGTACAAGAAGCCTATGAATTGAGACATTCTCAATTTCTCCATCCGGGCTTCTAGCAGATACTATAGCTGAGGTTATATAGGGCCCGGAATCACGCTCAAAATGCCTTAAAACCGGTATTTTTGAAAGCTTGGGCTCCTCAATAACATCTTTGACTGGGGAATCATCCACTATCTTAGGGGTTTCGGGATTATTTATAGCGTCAATTATCTTCCTGTATAGTTCGTCTCCCGTCACTCCCAAAGCCATACATAGTCTCTTTCTTGTTGCACATATATTTCCAACAACCTTTACATCATATCCTTCAACATTATCGAAGAAAATTATTGGAGCGTTCTTCGAAGAGAGAAATTTCATTATTGCCGAAATCTCAAAAACCGGTGAGACTCTCTCTCCTATATGAATTACTTCATTAAGGTCTTCCATGTTTTTAAGAAACTCTCTGAGACTCATTCTGTCTCCCCAGCTCTTTTTAAAATTTTCTCTATAAGTCTCATGAATATTTGTCCAGCCTTTATCTCATCAACAGTTTTTATAAAAACTGAGACTAAAACAATTTTTTTTGTGACCGCGGCAAGTCTCTCCGCTATTGATCGCGCAGAGATCACGTAGCGTTCGCCTAAAAGCACGGAGGAGATCGGTAGCCTGGAAATTTCCGGTTTGACTGGTATAGAGACAGATAACGTCCCAAGGTTCTCTTCACCCTCACTTAACAGCACTATGTAGGAGTTTCCCAGTTCTATTATGGTAGCTGATAGCGTTTTTCCTTCTTCTACAGTCTCTTCATGAAAAACTCTAGTTTTATGCAATCTCTTATCAACCCACACTATATTTTAGAGAGTAATTTTCTTAAATCTTCACCGTTCTTTCTCCACCAACTAAAGAGTATTCTTAAATCGACACCTATGTTGAAGTTACGGACACCCATCTCAATGTATCTTTTTGCCTCCTCAGGGCTACTTATTTCGGCTCTCGGAGCAATGCCCATTTTAAGAGCTGTTTTAATGGTTTTTTCTTCCGCCTCCCTAACTTTCGGGTGATTTACTTCCCCCGGTAGACCTATGCTTATTGAGTAGTCGGATGGGCCGAACTGTACCATGTCTATACCCTTGACTGACAATATTTCTTCAAGGTTCTCAACAGCAGACTTCCTTTCAATCATAAGTGCAACCACGGCGTCTTCACACATCTTTACTAAATCTGCTGGCGAGGCTAAAGCCCCTATGTAGCCAACCCTCCTATCCATCCTATATCCATTTATGCCTTTCGGCTCCATTCTAACGGCTTTAACAGCTTCTTCGGCATCTTCAACAGTTCTTATATCCGCAAAGAGTATATTTTGGATTCCGGACGCTAACGCTCTTTCTGCTAAGTAGGTTCTCGGTTCCTGGTCGATTTTTATCATTGTTGATATACCGACGAGTTCGGCGGCTCTGGCTAAATTATCTAAATCATGTAGGTCATATGGTCCGTATTCACTTAAGAATTCAACATAATCGTACATACCAGTATAACCAATCACTTCAACTAAGCCTGGCCAAGGGCATATTATTCTTGTCCCGATAGTTGGTTCGCCTCTCCTCAGGAGCTCCCTAAGTTTGTTAACTCTCAAACTAAAGGCCCCCTATTTTTCATAAATATCGGATAATTTAGGATGTCTATAAAACTTAGCATTTACCTTATCTTTTATTTTGGTTAGATTTGAAAACAGAATTATTTGAGGGAAAATCGATATGGGAAATGATGAGTCTTTGAGGGCGGAAAGGATTCTGGAAGTTTTGAAGGCTCACTTTACAATCCCTGATAAATTAAATGTCTGCAAAGATCCATTTAAAGTTCTGGTGAGAACAATTATAAGTCAATCCACGGCTGAGGTAAATGTGGAAAGAGCTTTTAGTAATCTCTCTGCCAAAATTTCAGTAACGCCAAGTAGTTTAGCTCAAGCTAATATTAAGGATATCGAGGATTCCTTAAGAGTTGCCGGCTTACATAGGAATAAATCAGCCATTCTAAAAAAGATTTCGGCCATAATAATGGAAAGATTTGATGGGAAACTTGATTTTATATGCTACCTTCCGCTGAAAGAGGCTAGGGAAAGATTATTGAGTTTACCCGGCGTAGGCCCAAAGACGGCTGATATTCTTTTGCTATTCTGTGCTGGAAAATCGGTTTTACCTGTAGATACCCACGTTAATAGGGTTTCAAAGAGACTTGGTCTAGTACCTTTAAACGAGAAAAAATATGATTCCATTAGAATGAGACTCGAAGAATTATATGCGCCAGAAGATTATTTTGCGGTTCATATGCTCTTTATCGCTTTAGGAAGAAAATTTTGCAAATCGCTGAAACCGCTTTGTAATCCATGTCCACTCAATACGTTATGTCCTTCAGCGAGACTTTAGGTATTTCTTCTAACAACTTCAATTTCGTTCCCTTTTTCATCTAGCCTTATCTGTCCAACGTGAACGCTTGATACGCTTTCTTCAACATTAGTGTAAATTTTTAGCGTTCCTCTTTCGAAATCAATGCCGCATATAGTTCCAATGCCTAGCATTTCTCCTTCATCGTTCTCTAGGGCTACAATTAGACCCTTTTCATCCCCTTTACACATTGCCTTTACCGGCTTATTCAATTCCGCAGTTAACTTCGCTCTCTCTTCATTAGAGAGGGAAGTTCCTTCCCTTAACACTAAAATTATATGATTTTGTAGGTTTTCGCAATAAACAAGTTTACTACCCACGATTTCCTCAATCTTCTTCTTAAGGGCTTGATCCATTTTACCCCTAATTTCTATATTTCCATTAACCTTTATCCAGCTTAATGGAATAGAGCGGACTTTTCCATTCCTTAAATACTTCTTGTATAAGGTTTCTCTAATCGCTTTCCTCGTCTCCCGATCTCTCTTCCTTATATTCTTCGGAACATCAGCCGCCAATATTTCGATTTTAGTCCCAGCGCTAGTTAACAAGTCCATTATAGGTTTAATGTCCTCATTATCCCACATAATTACAGTAAACTTTGGTTCCAAATTCTTAATTAGATTACACTTGTAACTTATGGCTTCGAACCCCTCAATCCACCCATCAGTGTTAATTATTATGAAATCTGAACCCATGCTCAAGGCTTTGTCCCTCAACTTAACTAAGCCATTTATGACTTGCTCAGTAACGTTATATGGGTTCGTGACTCCTATGAAAATCATGTGGTCTGGGTTGAGGTTGAAGGGATCAACAAATGGTCTCCTTACTATGCTTAAACCCAATGTTCCAGGCGGACCTATATCGGATTGTCCTAGATCCCCATCTATAAGTGCTACTCTACGCCCACTATTGAGAGCCATATTAGCCAAATAAATGCAGAAGCTGGTTTTGCCAGAATCTATGCCTCCTAATACAGTAACCCCGATTCTTCCATCAGAAGATGAGAGAATTTTCTCCGCAGCATTCTTCCACGATGGTGGTATTGGATCTTCTTCGATTACACTATATGATGCGAAGTTCCCTAGTAATATCTCGACTTGAGAGTCTTCGATTGCTTCCAGGGGTATCCGTCTACCCATCCTAACAATTAAGTGTTCTCCAGCTTTTATTTGGGCGCCAAAAGCCCTTAAGGTACCGGAATATAATGCAACACATGCTGGCCCATCAATTAAAATAGTTTTACCCCTCTCAACATTCTGTTTCATCCATCAACGCTCCTTGTGCGTCTTTCACCCTTTTTTGAGGCTATTTTTATGGCAGAGTCAGCATCACTTAATTTTCTCTTAAATCCCATATTTTTGAGGGTGCTTGTGCCAGCCTCATCAACCATTTCAATAACTATATTTTCTGGGAGAGAGGACTCTAACCTACGCGCAATCTCCTCAGCTAGGTCAGGTACACCTTTACCAATCCTAATCTTCTGAATTTTTGAGGGGTTATTCTTCAGTTCAACAAATATCATATCTATTGCTTTCTCTATACTTGAAAACTCCTCCCTCCTCAGAATTTTTCCATCGGCTAGAACGGCTACACCAAACGTTTTTCCCGGATCAACCCCAATGATTAACTCTTCATATAAATTTTTGCTTGTGATTATTCGTAATGCCTCATTTATAACATTTGATGGATCCTCTTCAATGTTATAGACTAAAACTTTCTGATGATTTATTAGGGATTTCTCGCTATCGGTCGTTAATACAACTCCAATTGATTGTGGAATAGGCTCTCCGGGTACTAAGCTCAAAAATGGAATGTTCCTACTTTTAAGTTCGTTAACAAGTTTATAGTAGGCTTTACCTGAAACAGTTGCAACAGCTATCCTGGCTCGAACCCTCATAATGTCGCGCCCAAATCTTCCAATTTTAATTTACTACAGAAAAGACTAAATTTAAATTTTAACCCACTTTAATTTGTGGGACGCTGGATACCGACTGGCTGCATTCGGTTAGATAGGGTGCTGGAGGGTGGGCTCCGACCAGGAGAACTAACTCTAGTTTACGGTGAGGCTGAGACCGGGAAAACGAGCTTAGCTATGCAATGCTCAGTAAACTCAGCGAGAATGGGCTATAGGGTGCTGTTTGTGGATGCGGACAAAACATTTTTTCCACAAAGGCTCATGCAAATAGCCTTACATGACTTTGACGAAGTTTCGCAACTAATAGTCCTTTTCACGCCCTCAACGTTTGAGGAACAATCTACACTCATAGACGACCTAGAAAAGTACGTTAGTGAAAAATTAGGCTTAATAATCTTTGATACGATAACATCTTTATACCGCGCAGAGATAGGAAACAGAGAGGAAGCCTTTAAAGCTAATAGGGAGCTTAACCGTCAAATAGCGATACTCACACATATTGCAAAAAAATTTCAGATACCAATCCTAATTACAAGTCAAGTAAGAAGCGTCCTAACTGAGGTTGATGCCCTAGTGGAACCTGTTGCAGCAAGAGTTCTCAGATATTGGTCAGCGAATATTATTGGCTTATCCAAAATGAGCAAGCGTGGTGTGGTTAAGGCAACAATTGAGAGAAGCGGCGGAATTGAAAAGAAAATAACTCTCTATTTGCTTGTAAATGAAAGTGGCGTTCATGAATATGATAAGATAGGTGTTACGTGAGCTGGTTAATTGTATGTCTATCGCTAATGAAATATTTAATGCTCTCTACTACATTTTTCCAGCTTACTGCGCAAATGCTACACCAGTAATTTTCGGGGGCGGTAAACCGATTGATTGTGGAAGAAATTTTCTTGATGGTAAACCAATTTTCGGCTCGCATAAAACCTATAGGGGCTTCATCTCTGGACTATTGATTGGCACATTCGTTGGTTGGGTTCAAGAGTTTATTGCGCCAATATACGGCTTACCAAGAGGGAGCATATTTTTAGGTTTCGTTCTTTCTTTAGGGGCTCTAATAGGCGACTTATTTGGTTCGTTCATAAAAAGGAGACTGGACCTTAAGCCAGGAGCCAGCCTCCCATTTATTGACCAATTGAACTTTGTATTATTTGCCCTATTATTTGCGTTGATTGCCGAGCCAAATTCAATATCTCCTTTAAGCGTCATTTTAATAATCGCATTAACTGGACCAATTCATGTCTTGGTAAACTTTATAGCCTATTTGTTGCGTCTTAAAGATAATCCATGGTAACAACACGCCTACAGAGAGCACTTTTATATTGACCTTGTAAATATGTTAGATTGGTAATTGTATGGTTACGGGCCTTCCAATTTTTAGGGTAACTAAATCATCCTTCTGTACATGTCTTCCAAAATACAATATAAATCCATATTTAGGAAGATGCGGACATAATTGCGTATATTGTTACGCAATTAAATTTCCAAGTTTTACTGGTCCCATTGTTCCGCGACTTAAACTCAAAAAAGAAATTTCCAAAATGGTTAGGAGAGCAAGACTTTATTTGCCGGTCATGCTTAGTGACTCCACGGATCCTTATCAACCACTTGAAAGGGATTATGAAATAACCAGAAGATGCGTAGAAGTTCTAGCTGAACATAAATTCCCAATACTGATAGTTACTAAATCGGATTTAGTTACCAGGGATCTGGACATTTTTAAAAAGACAGTAACTGTTATTTCAATGACTATAACTACGAGCCGTGATGAGGTTGCAAGCCTTATAGAGCCCAATGCTCCTAAACCACATGCGAGGTTCTCAGCTTTAAGGAAGATTGTAGATGAGAATATACCCGTAGTTGTCAGAATAGATCCAATAATACCCTCAGTCAACTCAGATATGAACGATTTAGAAAACATAGTTTCGGAGGCTTCTAAGATAGGTGTGAAGCAAATAACAGCGTCAACTATGAAAATAGTTAAAGGATTACTTCCAGCTATAAGAGGAGTCAACCCAAATCTCTCAAAAAAGCTAGCGAAACTTTATAGTGATGGTGAATGGATCGGGGGCTATAAATACCTGAACAAAAATTTAAGACTAGAAATTTTAACAAAGTTAAAGCTTATAGTCCAAGAATATGGTCTTGAATTTGCAACCTGTAGGGAAGGTTTCCCAGAGCTTAATACAGTAATATGTGATGGAACATTATACTGTCGGAGCATCTTAAACAGTTTTATGCATTAAAAATTAATTCATGAAACATCTATTTTAGGTGCTTCAGCAGATAATCCCTTTCTAAGTCTTATGGAACATATTATTTTAGATGCATGATCGTCAGGAACTTTCTCCCAGCGAGAGAAAATGTTTTGCCAAAACGCCCTTCCGGAGGAAACAGATCGGATTTCATCAGCTAAACCTAAAGATTCGGCAACCGGAATAAAGCCATCGACTACTGAAAGGAAACCTCTTTGGGTTACAGATGAAATTTTTCCTCTCTTTTTAACCACTAAATTTATTACGCCGCCTACATACTCAACTGGCACAGAGATTTGAATACTATAAATTGGCTCAAGTAATATGGGGTTAGCGGTCAGAAAGGAGCCGAAGATCGCCTTTCTTACTGCTGGCATTATTTGGGCGTGTCCCCTTAAATTCTGCTCATCAGCTAAGTTGGCATCAATTAGGTTCACTTTCACCCCCATTAAAGGTTCACCGCATAATGGTCCAGATCGACATGCCCATCTAAAACCGCTTATAATGGCATCTAAGTCTTCGTGGGCGAAATCTCTTCCGGTTAAATCAGTAAGAACGTTCCCATCGCTATCCACATCAAGTATTCGCCCAGCACCTTCAATTGAAATTTCAAGCTCTGCCAGCAACTTGCTCATTTCACACTTCTCCCAAAACATTTTCAGCAGATCTTTCTCTAAAGGCTCAACTTTTACCGATATTTGATTGAGCCCATTTGGGCTTTTTGCAGCCACAATATTTCCGCTTCTGCCTACGCTCTCCCTGTAGGCAACGATAGGCTTAGATACAATTACCTCTAAATTCGCATCATACTCTTTTAAAGTTTTTATCGCAATATCTAAATGTAACTCACCTATTCCGCTAAGGAGGTATTCTCCGGTCTCCTTATTGATTGTGACTGTTAGATTCGGATCTTCAATTGAAAGCAGATTTAAGGCGTCAATGAGACGCGTGAGATCCCTTGGATCCTTAGGCTCAATAGATACTGTGATGACAGGGTTAGAGACATATTTAATTTCTTCAAAGGGCATCATGTATTCTTTGTATGCTGCATCGATAATTGTTTCGCCAGCAATAATAGGCTCGAGTCCTGATAAAGCCACTATATTACCGGAATCAAGCCGGCCGCTGTTCTCCCTAAATGCGCCCATATAAATCGAGACTTGGCGAACAATACAATCCCTCTTAGCCCCTAATAAATGTACTTGGTCACCTTCTTCAACCTCACCGGAAAATATTCTTCCAGTGGCGATTAACCCGTCTTTGGGGTCTCTTTTAACATTAGTTACACATATAGTTGTTGGGCCATTAGGATCGCATTCAATCATTGCTTTACCAATCTCAGTTTCTAAGTTTCCACGCCATATTTTTGGGATTCTATATCTCTGAGCTTCGGCGGGACTTGGTAATTCTCTTATTATAGTCTCTAAAATCGCTTTATGAAGGGGGATCATTTCTTGGAGACTCCTTAAATCGCCATGACAATATTCTTCAATTATATCCCTGAACTTAATCCCCCTCTTTTTTGTGGGCTCAATAATCAAGCCCCACTTATGTAGGGCCGAGCCAAGTATGACGTTTCCCTTTGATGCACTAATCTTCCATTCATCCCTAAATGGTGGCTCGCAATATAATTCTATGAGGTTGTTAAATTCTCGAATTATGCGCAATATTTTGGCTTGAATTTCCTCAATAGTTAGCTTTAACTCGCTAATTAATCTGTCAACTTTATTTATGAAGAGTATGGGTTTTACACGTTCATTTAGCGCTTGCCTAGTTACCACCTCTGTTTGCGCCATGATTTCCTCAACGGCATCTACTAGAACTATCGCACCGTCAATATTTCTTAGGGCGCGTGTAACTCTGCCTGTGAAATCGACGTGGCCCGGTGTATCGATGAGATTTACCACATAATCCTCGCCCCCCACTCTATACATCAGGGATATGTTAGCAGCCTTTATTGTTATACCACGCTTCTGCTCTTCTTCAAGATAGTCAAGGACGCGGGCTTCACCAGCTAGGCTGTACGGTATCAGCCCAGCCTCAGCTAAGAGTAAATCCGTTAACGTTGTTTTACCATGATCTATGTGCGCTATCACGCCCACATTGCGAATATGCTTCTTATTTCTCATAATCTTTAACATTTGCTCTATTCTAACGGATTTCATTATAATTTACCCGCTCCTTCAAGAATTCCCTTCATCCCCAATCTTAATTCAATTATGGTGATATCCTTCATTACATAACTTTGATTGAAGAGAAAAATTAACAGGTTCCCTTACCCTCAATATTTTGGAGGGCATCACTCTTAGATGAATGCCCAATCTATTTGTATCTTTCGCGCCGCTTCTTCCTCTTCCTCTTTTCACGGCGCATTCTCTTCTTCTTCCATTTAGCTCGCATTCACTATTCCTCTCAACTAAACTAACAATTGTTGCCGGGACTATGTTTCTCGCTTAAGTAAGCCTCATAAACGAGGCTTTAAACCGTTCTTTACACCATAACTTATTAAGTTTTCGGAGATTTAAATTTATAAAAAATCTATAAGCATTACACTTATAAAAATGAGTTGGCTTTTAGTAATGAAGCACTAATGATGGAGTAAAGATTGGGGATGAAGGGAGACCTACTCTGTATACCTTGCACATTAAGAGCGGCTTATGACATAGCTGCTAAGGCTACAAAGAACGAGGATTTAAGAAGGAGGGTTATCGCTGAGACTTTAAAATGGTTGAGTGAGGGCGATGTTCTCTCAAACATGACCCCTGCAATGCTGCATACGTACGTCTTTAGGCTTGTTCAGAAGATCACTGGGAACAGTGATCCATTTGCATATTTGAAGAGGGAGTCTAATAAATTGGCGATGAAGTTAGCGCCAGTCTTAAGGGATGAAATTAGAAAGCGAAATTTTAGGGATTCCTTTAAGATCGCAGCTTTGGGGGCTGTATGTGGAAACGCCATAGATTTTGAAGTTGAGGGTTACCAAGTTTCTTTTGGCGATCTTGAAAGGTCATTACTAGAGTGCTTGAAAAGTGATCTTGCAATTAACGATATTCCAAATCTTATTGATGCTCTTTCAAAGTCTAAACTAGTATTATATCTACCAGATAATGCTGGTGAAATAGTTTTTGATAAAATTTTCATTCAAGTTATTGTTGACAACTTTCCGGTTAAAGTTTTAGCTGCAGTGAAGTCTGGACCAATCCTTAATGATGTGACCATGAATGACGCATTAGAGGTTGGATTGAATGAAGTTGCAGACATTATTACTACTGGAAGTGATTCAATAGGTTTAAACCTAAATGAATGTTCAGAAGATTTCTTAAAGCGCTTAAGAGATGCCGACATAATAATCGCTAAGGGACAAGGGTATTATGAGAGCGTGACCGAAATTGAGCACATTATTCAGAAGCCGATCGTTTATATGCTTAAAGCTAAATGCTCTGTTGTCGCCAAGTCCCTCAATGTAACCCAAGGGTCAAACATAATTAAATTAGTAAACAGGTAGCTTTAATGGGATTCATGAAAATAGGTGCACTTTTTTCAGGAGGAAAAGATTCATGCCTAGCAATTTATAAAGCCCAGAAATTTCATGAAGTTGCTTGTTTAATAAGCCTAATTCCGGAAAGCGAGGAGAGCCGGGTCTTCCATTTTCCAAACATTTGGGTAACAAAGTTTCAAGCGGAGTGTATGGGATTGCCAATAATCCATATGAAAACCAGTGACGACGAGAGAAGAGCGCTGAATGATTTATCTAGAGCCTTAAAATTGGCTGTGAGAATATTTGGGATCGAGGGGATCGTTACTGGCATAATAAAATCTACATACCAAGCAAGCAGAATCCAAAGGATATGTAACAAGCTTAATCTGTGGTGTTTTAATCCTTTATGGCTCAAAGACCCAAAAGAATTATTGAGCGAAATTTTGGAGAGGAACTTTAAAGTTATAATATCTGGAGTATTCGCGTATCCGCTAAATGAGCGATTTCTTGGAAGAATTATAGATGCAAACCTTGTAAAAGATCTTTTAGAGGTTCATGAAAAGTACGGTATCAATGTCGCTGGTGAAGGGGGAGAAATAGAGACAACAGTTTTAGATGCACCAATGTTTAAGAAAAGATTGGAAGTAACAGATTATGAAATTCAGTATGGGGATAATTCCGGAATTTTTAGAATAAAAGGTTTGAGGTTAATAGATAGATGAAAGTGTTATTAATGAGCTTATGCTCCGATCCCTTAAGTGATCTGGAGTTCGTCAAACCAGTTGAAGACATCCTAAGAAATCACGGCATCAGCTCCCTCATTAAACATTACTCAAAAATCAGCTTAAGAGATTTGAACTCCGCGGATAAAGTGATCATTTGCGGATCAGCATTAAGTGATAACGCTTTTCTCGAGAGCGGATCCTTTGAGATACTGAAAGAGAGCGATAACCCAATTTTGGGCATAGGGTCAGGGTTCCATATTATTGCAAGGGTTTTTGGTTGCAATTTATTTAATAAAATAAGGATTGGAGTATTTAGGGTGCGATCATTAAGTGAGAATATATTGTTGGACAAAAAATGTTTCTACGCGTATTTCATGACAAAGAAGGTTGCGGAGATAATTAGGCCTTTAAAAATTTTAGCTAAGTCCGGAGAATTGGGGTGTATGATTAAGCACGAGCATAAGGATATTTATGGTTGTCTCTTTCACCCCGAGGTTATGAATGCTGAAATAATTCTTAATTTCGTCCTAAAACTTAGTTAATCCTAAAGATTCTTCTAGCGTTCTCGGTAGTTTTCTCAGCTATAATTTCAATCTTTTCATCCTTTATTTCTGCGACAGCTCTTAACGCCTTAATTATGTGCGCTGGCTCCGCTATTTCCCCAGCGTAAACAACTGGCGAATCTGTTTCCAAAACTATATTTTCCAGGGGGGCCTTCATAATGGCTTTTCTATGCTCCTTACTATAGGTTGCCGCCGGCGTAGCGGAAATATAGTATCCATAATCAATTATCTTTTTGAGAACTTCAGGTGGCCCGCTGAACCAATGGAAAACAGCTTTTTTAACGCCCGCCTCTATAACCATGTTAGCGCAGTCTATCCAGGCGCCTCTACTATGTATTGAGACTGGCTTACTGTTTTTTCTCGCAATCTCGAGTATCTTCTGGAAAACTTCCCTTTGTAACCTTTTCTTCTCCTCATTCTTCCTAACATCCCTATACCAGTAATCTAGCCCAACCTCACCTAAGGCAACAGCCCTATTAATATTCCGTTCTATAAAGTTTAATGTCTCATTAATTTTAGTAGTATTAAAGCTCCATGGGTGGAGACCTAATGCGGAGTAAATTTTTAAGTCTTCAGTCTGATATTTTTGACTTTCATATAATATCCAATAATTGGATTGATAATCTGAGCCCACAGCAATTATTGCGATAACGCCCACATCAATAGCTCTCCTAATAGAGCTTTTAAGATCCTTAATATCCTCTAAGTGTACATGAGTGTCTATTAGCTCCATTTAGTGTACCCCAAGCACCACCTTCATGATATTTCTACACTAAAATAAGCATTTATAAGTTTTGAATTACAGTTTTTATAGGTTCTAACATTAAAGAGAAATCTTAATCTCAGCTGTAAAGTCTTCCTCAATTAATTGCTTACTAAACTCATAATATGCTTATTATTTTGTGATTTCGATTTACAAGGAAATATAAGTAACTTTCCCTGGTCTCTCACAAAATTTTTAAGGTTTGAGAACTCTCTAGAGTAGAGGGAGGATATTCAATGAAAATATTACATGAGTTTGTTCCCACACGTAAATTCCTTAATTTAGCTGAAGAGACTAAAGATCTTGTTGATGGATGGAATATAACTGATAGCGCGGCTGGAAGACCAGCGCCTAGCGGCACAGCTATCGGTTGCGTCCTTAAAATTAAATATCCAGATAAAATTGTTATACCCATATTTGTGCTCCACTATAAGGGGCCTGTAGAGGTTGGAGGTTTAGCTCTGGCCGCGGACGCTATAGGCTTAGATGGGCTTGTGATTACTATGGGAGACATACCAAAATATGGAGAGCCCATTAAGATGCTGAAGTCTTCTGAAGAGGCTAGGGACTTTCTACGTACAACAATAGGCCTAAAAAGAGTTAAGCTGGGATGTCTACTCACGGCGCGCCGGAGCATTGAAGAAACCTTAACTAGGGTGAGAGAGACTTGGGACTTCTTTTTCTTCATGAGACTCGAAGATAAAACCTTTCCAGTGCTGGAGCAAGTAGCAATAGAATGTAAACGCCTAAATAAACCCATATATACGTATTTCCTAGTTGGGACCCCTAAAAACATAGAAATAATCAAATTAATCGGATGGCCGGTTACCACGACTATGGATAAGGTTGAGGAAAAAGCAGAAAAACTTGAGGGCTTAGTAGACGGCATAATAGCGACGTGCGCTGGAGATTATGAGGGAGATATAGAGCTTCTAAAAAGGCTCCAAAAGTTCAGAAAATAAATTGCTTAACCCCATTTTGGACTTGCTGTAGTATTATTTTAAGCGCATGGACATACTAATCCACTTAAACATGAAGAAAGTAAAAGGCAAAAACAGAGGACTATACTCGCTCGATAGGAGGATAGTAAACTAATCTTTTCTTTAAGTTAATGGAGATTACGCTCAATTTTAATTTACTGATATATATTGTATTAATAAAGTATATATGTCTCAGTTTAAATATAATGTTGAAGTGAGATATATAGAAGAGCGAAGAATAATGTCCCTTGGAAGATCTTCGCTTGTAATTTCTCTCCCGAAATATTGGATTAAATCAACTGGGTTAAAAAGAGGGGACGTTATTTCAGTAGCTATTGGACGTGATCGTTCACTAATTATTTTTCCAGGATTAAGGAGAGAAAAATAAGTGGCATAACACTCTATATAGAGACGGAGGAGATGGAGCAAATCATAGCTTAAAAAATAGCTGCTTGCTATTTAAATGGTTACTCAAATATTAAACTTATTTCAAGGAATTTTTAGTATTCTATGGTGAAAGCAAGTTTTTTAGTTAAAGTTTCATTCTTTAAGATCCTTCTTGCGCTCTGAAGGGCATAGTTGTAGTCATAGATTGTTGCATTTTTTCTTTTCTGACTTCTCTAAGAATTTCTTGCTCCACCTTATACTTCAGCCGGCCTATAGTTAAAGCATCTATGGTGAATATTCCTGGAGCAATCTCCCTCATATCATCATTAAGATTTATTCCTTCAACACCTAATGGTGGCACTGCATTAACATCAGCTATAACTTTAAGCAAATTCATCGCATTCAACATCTCTTTATCAATGATTTGAATGCCGGGTCCAGCGGCGCAGAAGATTACATCAGCTTTCTCCATGACCTCAATTTTCTTCTCTTTTGTCGGAGCAAAGACTCCCTTAACATCGGCGCCATATTTTGTGCGGAGTAAAATAGAAAGATTTGCAACATATTCTTCTCCATTGCGCGCTTCGGATTTGGACTAACTATTGTGACGTTGCATCCATCTTAGACAGCAGGATTGCTGCTACTCTGCCTACAGGCCCGGTTCCAAAAATTGTGCAACGTTTGTCTTTTAGGCTTCCTAGATTTGAGCGGGTCAGCGCATCCTCAACCTTCGCCACCATAGCAGCAGTCGTAGTGTACGCTCCAGCCGGGTCAACTATAATACTAGTTTTAAATGGCGGAAACATGCAATCCTTAACGACTTCAAAAACTTCTTTTACTCTTTCCATGCCTCTTCCACCAATAAAGAAGCACATCTGCTTAATCCCTTTTTGGATCCCTTGAGAAGATCGCATCCTGAACTATCTTCTTCGCATCTTCGGTTGAAATATTCTCATAGGGAACTACTACGTTAAATCCAGCGTCATAAGCCATACAAATGTCAAAAAAACTAAAGTATTTTGAGAGAACTGGACATAAAATGTTATATGCTCCTAGAACTTATGATTTCACAATTATTTTAAGAACAATAATGGTAGTGAGTAAAGTTGAGTAAGGTAGTTAGAGTGGGAGTGTTAAAAGCTGGATGTATAGGCTCTCTACCATTATTAGAATTCCTTTTAGATGAGAGGGCTGATAGGGAGGATATTCAGGTTAAGGTTATTGGTTCAGGTGCCAGGGTCACCAGTGAGCAGTGCATAGAGGGCGCTGAGCAGATTCTGAAGCAGGATTTCGATCTAATAATATTTGCTGGTCCAGCGCAGACGACTCAAGGTCCCTCTGAGGCACGTAAGATTCTTAGAAATTCCAATAAGCCAGTGATAATAATATCGGATAGCCCGGCAAAGAGGATCATTAAGGAGCTTGAGGAGACTGGCTTCGGGTACATAATTGTTGAAGCCGACTCAATGATAGGTGCTAGGAGAGAGTTCCTTGACCCGGCTGAAATGGCTTTATACAATTCTGATGTCATTAGGGTTTTAGCTGCGACTGGAGCGCTAAACATTATAGTTGAAGAAATAGATAAGGTGATTAACGCCATTAAATCTGGCGAGAAAGTTATCCTACCAAAATTAATAGTTGATGGCAGGAGGGCAGTTGAGGCGGCTGGCTTCTCAAATCCATACGCTAAAGCTAAGGCCATAGCTGCCTATGAGATTGCCAAGCAAGTTTCCACGATCACTTTTGAGGCGTGCTTTAAAGTGCAGGAACCGGACCTTTATATTCCGCTAGTTGCCACAGCGCATGAAATGATGAGGGTTGCTGCAAGATTAGCTGACGAGGCTAGGGAAATTGAAAAAGGTAGCGACTCTGTTTTAAGGAGACCGCACTTTAAGGATGGAACATTGGGTAAAAAGAAACGCTTGATGGAAAAACCTCAAAGGACTAAACTAATATCTTAGAGTAATACCATCTTTGATTAACGGTATAAGACTCTACCAAAAGACATAATTGGATCTTTAGAGCAATAATGACTTTGAGGGATAACTTTGGTTTCCGCATGCGTTCTAATAAGAACTGAGCATGGCAAATTTGAGGATGTTGTTAAATCAGTGAGCCAGATAAAGGGTGTGAAGAGGGTTTTTCCGGTTTTGGGGAGATATGATGTCGTAGCAGAGGTTGAGGCGTCGGATATGAAGGATCTTGGAGTAATAATTCTTAGAATGAGTAGATTGAGCGGCGTGGTCTTCACGGAAACCCTTGTAGAGATAGAGTATTAGAGGGGATATGTGATGATGAACGCGTGCATATTGTTAAAGGTTGTTCCGACAAAGGCTGAGGCAGTTTTGGAAGCTATCAAAAAGGTTGAAGGTGTTAGAAAAGCATTCTTCACATATGGTAGATTTGATATAGTCGTCTTTCTGGAGGCAAGGGATTACGCTGAACTCCGAAAAGCAACAACCACAATAAATGGTATAAATGGTGTTAGAAGCACGGAAACTCTTGTGGAAGCCTAGCACTATAATTGATTATTAAGATCCCTTTTTTATTTTCTAAGTATAAGGCTGGCGCCTAGAAATGATACTATTTATAGCATCTAAAGTTGATGCAGCTGGATTAAACATAGCCAATAAGCTCATAGAAGTGTTTAAGTTTAAGGAGACCGGCAAAAAATTTCTTGGAAACCCGCTATATTCAAGGGATATTAAAGGTTCTGAGGAAGCTATGTTAGCTTTTGTTGATGTTGAACCAGTGGATACGCAGAATCTGCCTTACCCAGAAAACCTAAGATTAGTAATTTTTGTATCAAGGCATAGTAGTAAAAGCGGATTACCAACATTGTCCGTTCACACTCCAGGAAACATTGGTGATGCGCTGCTCGGGGGAATCCCTAGAAAAGTATCGGTAGCACCAGCGAGCGCAATGAAAGCAGCATTGATCGAGATGATGAATGCTCGAGAGGAGATGAATCTCCCCTACGAGGTCTCCTATGAATGCACCCATCATGGACCATCACTTGATATTCCAGCTATGTTTGTTGAATTAGGCAGTTCTCCGGAGCAATGGCGAGACATAAAAGCCGCTGAGGCTGTTGCTAGAGGGGCTATGGCAGCAGCGGAAAATGAAATGATTTATCCAACGGTTTTAGGAATTGGCGGTCAGCATTATAACGAGAAGTTTACGCGTATTGCATTGACAAGCAATATCGCCTTCGGGCACATGGTTCCTAAATACGCGCTTCATGAATTTGATGAAGAAATGCTTAGGCAGTGTATAAAGAGAACTGTTGAGCATGTTGAAAAAATCATTCTGGATTGGAAAGGAATAAAAGGCGCTGATAAAGAACCCCTACTTAAAATCCTGAATAACGTTGGTGTAAAGGTGGAAAAAGTTTAACTGGAAATTACCTTGCTTCGTATCTTACCATGCTGTTTTTTCCCGAATCTTAGCTTCTAATGCTAGGGCTTCGAGATGGGCTCTTAGTATTAAGTCGGGCAGCACTTCTGGTAGAGGGACTCCGCTGTTTAAAGCTAAGTTTCTAGCCTCAATCAACGCCCTTTGTAATAACGGCACTACCGTTTCAGAGGTTGGATAGGCTGCGTTTAGAGCCAAGTAGATTGCCTGAGTATAGGCTAATTCAATATTCTTCCTATACTCGTCAAAGTTTATTTTTAAGTCGCTTTCCGATAAAACTATTCCTGCATCGATATCATATGCGGCTTTAATCAGTAAGCCGAGCTCTATTGGCTTAATGCCAAGCTTGGAAAGGGCCGCTGCAAGGCTCTCACTTATTACCTCACCCTTCCTCGCCACGACAGTATCTTTGCTAACCCAAACGCTCCCACTTTCAATGCGTGTCGGTATGCCAACTGCATTAAGTTGACTGATGATTGGCCCTGGAGGGAGCCCAGTGTTGCCAGCTGGAACAATTATATCTTCGGTTGCAATATCACCTGCTTTCGCTGGCACTTTAACCTTGCTTTTTTCAAAAATTAAGGCGAGTTTAAATGGATTGTAGTTTGTGAAAACATATACATTTGATCCCTGCATATATTCCTTAAGTTTATCTAAGATCTGTTTATTTGAAAACTCTCTCAGTGCGCGCTCAACTAAGGTGTTCTTATAAACCTTTAAGTAGGCTATTCCCTCAATCTTCTTTCTTATTTCCTGTAATTGTAATGCTCTGACCTTATGTAGACTTGCAATACCTAGAATACGATATTTTGTCAGTAGGCTTTTTATTTCCTTAACTTTCTCAGACTTTTCAACTAGCGTTTTACGGACTTGAATCAGCAATGTTAATCCTCCTCAATCCTGACTTTTATTGGCGGGCCCATGGACGCCTTAATGTAAATTGAGGCTATATTTTTAATTCCCCTCTTAAGTTTTCCCTCAATCCTCTTGATAACAGCATCAATATTATCAATTATCTCATCATCACTCATGTTTTCTGTGCCGACACGGCAGCTTAAAACTGGTTGACCACGAGTTCTAATCATGACCAGTCTCTTGTGTCTCTCAATTTCACGTTCTATATCCGCAGTTGGAGGTATAGGGGTAGGCATCTTGCCCCTAGGACCGAGGATTGCACCAAAGACCCTACCAACTATAGGCATTAGGGGTGCAGTTGCAATGAACGAATCTATTTTCTTAGCTATTTGTCTCTGTCTCTTCTTGTCACCAGCTAGAGCTTCAATCTCCTCCTTCTCTAAGACCATGTCAGCCCCAGCCCTCCTAGCCCTTAAAGCGGCGTCACCTGAAGCGAAAACGCATACATTTACTTTCTTCCCTATAGGATGCGGTAACTCGATAACCTCTTGTATTCTATTCTCGGGTTTACTTACGTCCACATCTTTAAGGTTTATAATCAGCTCTATTGATTGATTAAAATTTCTCTTAGGGGTCTTTTCCCTTAATTCTCTAAGAGCTTCACTCAAATGTTTTCTTTCAACAGACATTTTTAGGCTCAACCTCGGAGGGGAGAAGATAGGAAGAAAGAGGATAAAAATATTACTGCTATTTTTCCTCAGCGCTCTTAATTACATCATCATACTTTCCTTCGTCTATTTCTCTTAAAACAACTTTTGGATCCTTTCCATCAACGGTAACACCCATGCTAACACAGCTACCGATAATCTCCTTAACAGCGGCCTTGAGACTTTTCGCTAAAAGTTTGCTTCTCTTTATCTTCGCAATCTTTATAACCTGCATTATTGATAGATTGCCAACCTTTTCAGAATTAGGTTTGCCTGACCCCTTTTGTATTCTAGCCTCCTTAACTATTAAAGCTGAGGTTGTAGGTATGCCAACCTGCACCTCGAATGATTTTGTCTCAGGATCCACGATAACTTTAACTGGAACCTTCATGCCAGCATACTCTTTCGTTAACTCGTTAATTTTATTAACGACAGCAACAACATTTACGCCCAATGGTCCAAGAGCTGGGCCTATCGGCGGACCAGCTGTTGCATGTCCACCACTAACTACTAAATCAACAACCCTTTTTTCAGCTGGCATGACTTCACTTCCCCTTAGACACTATTTTTACGTAGTCAGCGTGGACCGTAACTGGTAAGGTGAAAGTCGCTTCAAGTAATTCTACGGTTACCTCCTCTCTATCTCTATCTATATCCGTTACTTTAGCCCTCATGCCCTTAAATGGCCCACTAACGATTTCAACAATATCATTAACATCCAATTCCTCAATTACCGACTTAACTAAAACGTATTTTTCAATATCTGAAAGTGGCATGGAGCCCTGCACCCTCGACTTAACATGCTTGATATTTGCAACGGCATGCTCAACAAAGTGAGGTCCATCAGCCTCGATAAATATGTAACCCTTCAAGTTTTCGGGTATAAGTATCGCTTTAACAGGTATATTGTTTACCTCAACGCGTCCCATTATAATTTTAGCGACATTCTTTTCCTGGCCAACAGTTACGCTTACTGTAAAAATTCTAGCGGATTCTTCACTCATTTTCTTCACGCACCAGGCAGAACTCTAATGAAGCCCGCAAGCATGTATACTATGAAACCTATTAAGCCAACTATGATTATGCCTAAAAAGCATATTTTTATAGATAGCCAGAACTCATCTCTATCAGGCTTCTTAGCGAATCTAAGTAATCTCAAACTATCCTTTATGAACGATATTAAACCCAATTTAACGCCCACCGTCTAATACTCAGAAAAAGGAGAAGCCTATATAAAAGCATATCTTCACAAAATAACTGAACTACTGAATTAGGAACCCCTTAATAAGTAGGCTATAGATCTTAAGGGGGAGCTATACGCGCGGATAAAATTTAGGAATGGCGAGTATTATCGTGACACAAGTAAGTTACCTGCTTTTATCAGCGCTATTATTTCCCCCGTTTCTAGACAAATCTGGGATCATCATCTTACTTTTAGCGACTATAGCGGCCTCCTCCAATATCTTCTCGGCCTCCATTCCCTCCACATCAAAATTTAAGTTTTCACTTGCGCTTCGGCTAACGTCCAGCATCATTTCATCGAGCATCCTTTCGATCTGCATTAGTTCTGGGTTAATCCCCGGAAATAGTGGCGCTATATTTGCGCGTATTTCTCTAACAGTTCTCTTAGCTATATTTATAATTGATGTGAAGTTTCCGAGCTCGTAAAGTGTGCGGAGCCTTAATGCAGCTTTATCTAGAAATAACTTTGAATTTATGAGTAAATCCTTATGTTTACGTATCTCTACAAGCTCATTAGCAATCATCTTAGCTCGGGCATCATCATGTCTCTCGTAAGCCTGAACAATTTTCTCGGATAGTTCTTTCTCACGCCTAATGTAATGCTCGATATATTCGTTTACCTTGCTCAGTTGCGCCTCGATAAATTTTATTGCTCTATCAACCTGAATTTTTAAAGGCTCTATCGGCCGAAGTGCGCCTTTTATACCTTTGGTAGACCCTTCCCACTTTCCGGAAAAATCTCCAGTCAATACATCACCATCCGTGTGAAGAATATTGCCAAAGAAAAATTAAGATTTCTAATAGGGAGATATATAAAGCGATAAGCATATATTTGTTCGCTGAGCATTTTTAATAAAATATTAGAAGGATAGTTTGATTTAGGCTTAAAGAGGCCTTCAATTACTTGTTGGGAGGGTATCAGCATGGTTATTGATAGAGTATTGACGGGTATTCCAGGCTTCGATGAAATAGTGAATGGTGGGATACCTAAACGGAATGTGGTTCTCTTAGCTGGTGGGCCTGGAACTGGAAAATCGATATTTGGTTACCAGTATTTATATAATGGGTTGATGAGAAACCAGCCTGGTGTGCTTGTAGCATTAGAGGAGCATCCCGTTCAAATAAGGTTATCCATGTCTCAGTTCGGTTGGGATGTCTCATCTTATGAAGAGAAGGGTAAATTTGCTTTGGTTGACGCTTTCACAGCTGGAATAGGTGAAGCTGCTAAGAGAGAGAAATATGTTGTTAGAGCGCCCGATGACTTTCAAATGCTTATTGATGTTCTTAGATCCGCTGTTAAAGATGTTGGTGCAGAGAGAGTAGTCGTAGATTCGGTTACAACACTTTATATAACTAAGCCCGCTTTAGCTAGGAGCATGGTTCTCCAACTTAAGAAAGTTCTGTCCGGTTTAGGGTGCACATCAATACTCGTCTCGCAAGTGAGTGTTACTGAAAGGGGGTTTGGCGGACCGGGTGTTGAGCACGCAGCCGATGGAATAATTAGGCTTGATTTAGATGAGATTAATGGTGAGCTCAGGCGCAGTATTATTGTTTGGAAGATGAGGGGAACGTCCCACTCAATGAAAAGACACCCATTCGAAATAACTAATAAAGGTCTTATTATTAAGCCTAAAGAGATAATTATGGTATCTAGGAGGGTGAGTGAGAGTGAGTGATGTTCCTCTTTCACCAGTTGGAAGAGAAGAGATTCATAAACTTGAAGCGGTACTTCTAGTCAACAGCATCCTGAGGCCGGAGGTCCTTGAGGAGCTAAGGAGCTCGGAAGAGAGAGTAACCTGGGTTGACAGCCTTGCTGTTGCAGCGGCGGCTTTAGCGAGGGAGAAAGCGAAGATGAGCGTATCCAGAATAGCGGAGGAGCTTGGGAGAACTGAGGCTACAATAAGGAATCATCTTCAGGGGAAGACTAGGGCTGGACAAATAGTAAGAGAGACGTATGAGAAGATAGCTAGAGAGGGTGTAAGTATAATTCTACCTGAGATAACAGCGACTCTAAAAGAGGAAAATGAGCGCTTGAAATCTGAGCTGAATGAAGAGAGAAAGAAGAGACAAGAGATGCAGAAATTACTTGAGAGTATACGTGAGAAATTAACTCAGATACTTAATCAGATTGGAACCGTTTAACAGTCAGTGAGCGCGGGAAAACATTATTTGGATCGCTGCATATTTCATACTTTTGGAGGCTTAGTTAGTGGATATTTTCGATATATTTAAGCTTAGAAGGAGCATTCGCTCATTTACCAGTGAAGACATTAGTGAAGAGCAAATTGAGAAAATTATAGATGCTGCGAGATGGGCTCCATCAGCAGGAAATATTCAGCCATGGGAGTTTATTGTAATTAGGAGACCGGAGATTAAAAGGGAGATCGCTAAAGCCGCATTGAACCAGATCTTTATTGAGGAAGCTCCAGTAGTCATAGTTGTATGCGCAGATGAGGTTAAATCCAGCAGGGTATATGGAAGCCGCGGGGCAAACCTCTATTGTATACAAGATACTGCCGCTGCGATTGAGAATATGCTTCTAGCTATTTGCGCGCTAGGTTTAGGAGCATGCTGGGTTGGCGCATTCAATGAGGATGATGTTAGACGAACTTTAAGGATACCTAGAGGATTAAGACCGGTGGCAATAATACCTGTAGGGCACCCAGCTGAAAAACCCGCTCCGCCACGTAGGAGGGCGCTAAAAGAAATAATTCACTATGAGGGCTTCTAATTAAAAGGGGAAACCTTAAATCACATCTAATTATATCTTCTTGATATCGTAGAGACTTTTAGCTGTCTCTAAAAATGTTAATGCTTGCTTACTGTTAGCGGATAGCCCGTGCAAGCATCGCCCCCGCTTAAGGCCGCCTAAAAGTCTCCTTAATATGATTCTTTTCTAATTCATCTTTTAGCATTTGTAGTTATTTTGTGATTCCGTAACCAATTAACCTCCATCTTCCCATTATTTTCCGGCTTATTGCAATCCTCGAGTTTTCCTCGGCGCAAACTGGGCGTGTGAGCTTGAGAGTAATATTTTCGCCCTTCACGTGTGTAACGCTTCCAGTAGTAATGGCTGTTCCAACATCTAATAGGAGGGATTCCCCAATATTTATCTGCTTAACTTCAATTTGCTCTTTTGCTCCAATAACGCGCTCAAAAAGGTGAACCTCAACAGTTAATTCGTATCTTGTAGGCGGGAGTGAACCTGGTTTACCAGCAACGTTCCCAGATAATCCATCAGCCTTCGTTAGGGATGGATCTAGGAGAGTACCGACCCCGACTAAGCCCCCGCATATGGCCTCATCAACGTATCTGCCGCCCGCATGCAAGCTTGTTATCTTCGTGAGAAGCGGCTCATATGCCCCTTTAGCTTGACTTACTCCGGGCTTTATCTCAATATCCTCTCCAACCCTGAATTTACCTTGGAGTATTGAGCCCCCTATAACTCCGCCAACAAGATTTTCGATCGGAGTCCCAGGCTTATTTACATCAAATGAGCGGACAATATACATACGTGGTGGCTTTGCAGGGTCTCTTGGTGGCGTTGGGATATATTTTTCTATAGCGTAGAGTAGCAGGTCTATGTTAACTGAGTGGAGGGCTGACACTGGAATTATAGGCGCTCCCTCTGCTACCGTTCCCTTCGTGAACTCGATTATTTCCCTATAGCTTTCAAGAGCTCTCTTCTTGTCAACAAGATCAATCTTGGTTTGGGCTATAACTACTTTGTTGACACCTATTATCTCTATTGCCGCCAGGTGCTCTCGGGTTTGAGGTTGGGGGCATGGTTCATCGGCAGCTATAACCAGTATAACACCATCCATAACAGCGGCTCCAGAGAGCATTGTTGCCATTAAAGCCTCATGTCCAGGCGAATCAACAAAGCTTAATGCTCTAACAAACTCACCCTTTGCCCCACATCTTGGGCAAATCTCGCTTGTTGAATAGTTACGCGGCGGCTCGCAAACTGGGCATTTGTAGACTGGTGCATCAGCATACCCAAGCTTTATGGTGATTCCCCTCTTTAGCTCCTCACTATGTCTAGCTGCCCAAACACCTGTAATAGCCTCAACAAGGGTTGTCTTTCCATGGTCGACATGACCTATCGTACCAATATTGACCTCTGGTTGACGCGGTAGCCCGCCAATTTTAGCCATACCTATCAACAGAGGAAAAGAATTAGACGAATATAAAGGCATCGATAAAATTTAGTTAGACTTGTAGGAAGCTTTTATTAGGGCGATTATGTCTTTTAAAAAATGAAATGGTGAGATAATATGGCTACTTGTAGTAAATGCGGCTTTAGGATACCTGAAGGTGCGGTTTTCTGCCCGAACTGTGGAGCCCCAGTTAAAAGAGTTGAGGAACATATTGTTCCATCAGGTCGTATAGGAAATCTCATTAGGCTTGGGCTGCTAGGTACTTTACTATCATTTTCAATTACGTACTTAATTGTATCGCTTGCTGGGTCAATAGAGTTGTATTTTATGCCGTCATTTCTATCAGCTCTAGTAGTTATATATTTTTCTAGGACTAAAAATCTTAAGGACGCTATTATAGTTGCTGCAGCGGTTTATCTCTTCACCGAAGCGATATTTAATGGACTCTTTCTCGGTACACTTCTCGCAATGCGACAATCAATAGATTCATATTACGCAGAATACTATAGAAACTACGTGCCGACAGTTGTTGACGTCTTAATGTACTCGATTTCACCAATCACTGCGATAATAGCTGGCTACATTGGCTCTAAGATAGCGCCGAAGGGAAGAGAGGAGGTGTATGGTTATCCTGGAGAAAGCGGCATCGGGCCCACATTATCTTGTAACGTTAGAGTTAAAGATGCCTTCAAAAAATTTAAATTAATCTTATCGGCTCTTAATACAAGTTAAGC
>Ga0105154_1000106_pt1 | contig 36433 bp, 33 predicted proteins | sample SSWtaG_FD_89672 | JGI IMG/M metagenome (GOLD analysis project Ga0105154, IMG submission 89672) | Hot spring microbial communities from Sandy's Spring West, USA to study Microbial Dark Matter (Phase II) - SSWsed_matched | ecosystem: Environmental > Aquatic > Thermal springs > Hot (42-90C) >... | reverse complement strand
GTGATAGAAGGGTTTACACTCTCTAGGCGCTAACTGCCACAACAAGCTGCAAGAGTGCGGTGTGCATGCAAGTAGCGTTTAGAAGAGCTACCGACAGAGATATCGAGGAGATTGCCAGGCTCGAGAGAAGCCTTTTTGGCGTGGACGCCTACAGCAGGAGCCTTCTTCACTACCTGCTTCGCAATGCCGATTTCTTTGAGGTGGCCGTAGATGAGGGGAGAGGTCTCGTTGTAGGCTACATCATAGGAGAGGTCAGGGGGTCCGTGGGACACCTGATTTCGATCGGCGTTGACAGGCGCTACCAGCGCAGGGGAATAGGCTCAGGGCTTCTAGGCCGCTTCATTGGGTTTTTGAAAGAGAGGGGCGTGGGAAAGGCGTACCTGGAGGTCTCCGTAAACAACAGCCAGGCAGTCAGGTTCTACGAGAAGCACGGGTTCAGGGTTCTGGGGAGGGTTGGCTCCTACTACTCGGATGGCAGCGACGCGTACGTGATGCTCCTAGAGCTCTAGCTCTCGACTGCCTACACTGGCCTCCTCGGGAAAAGGTTTTTCTGTGCAGCATGAGCTCTCTTGAGTGTAGAGTGCCGGTGGGTTGCTTGAGCGCCAGAACGCTCCTAGCTAGTACTGCCGACAGGTGTCGCAAGAGGTGCTGTAGCGAGAGCTCGTGTGATGAAGACTGCCTCATGGAGTGCTATGAGAAGTGGAAGCCTTTTGCAGACCTCTAAGCGTGTGCCCCAATGCCTAGCGAAGCTCGAACTCTCTACCTCTAGGAAGAGGTGCTAGCGAGAGTGGAGCCTGTGCCAATGACGCGTCTGGTACGCAGTCCCAAGAGGTCTGCCTAGTAGGAGAGGTGCCAGGCCTGGCAGGCCTAAGCCGCCAGCCGGCCTTGCTCTCGCTACTCCACTGCTACTGTCTGGCTTTTACGATGGCACCAAAGCGGATGATGCCTTTCAGCAAAAGCCCAATACAGAAGGGAGTGGTGCAGGAATTGGGCTTGCCCATCCCCTAGGGACGATGTAGCGTAGCATGTAAGGCCTCGCTTGCAGAAAGGCTGTCGCGAGGCTCGAGGACTGCATTAAGCGTGCCACAGCAAGCAGTCTAATTGTGAGAGTGTTTTTGAGCGGAATCCCGTTTAGGGCACCATTGCTTGTTGTAGAGAGACTCTCTCCAAAAAAGCTGTGCCACGATCTGGGGTGCTATCTAGGCTCGAGCTCCAGTACCACTGTTGCGTGCATCTTCCTGACCTCTCTAGGACTGTCCCTCGCTACTAGAAGAGCAATGTTTCTTGCAACCTCGATTGCAAACTCCTCCCTTCGAGTTCTAGCTTGCTTCAAGCACTCACTGCAGAGCCCGTAGACCACCATGTCGGCATTTCCGTACTCGCCCTTAGACCTCTGGTACGGTATGAAGCCAAAGAGCTTAATGTAAACTCTGGCTTGCAGGATGTCCTTGAAGAGCGCGGTTGAGGCTCTAAGTCCGAGGCCTTTAGCGCGCTCTCCAAACAGCTTGAATTCTTCCTCTTCAAGCAGCTGCGAGAAGCATCCGGGACACACCCTCAGAAACCAAACTCTCACGCAGGTAGCCTCCAAGTAGCGGAGCCTTGCAGCTCTAGGTTGCTACCTCTAGCTCATTTCCATAGTAGGCTATAAATGTTTCGCTTTCACGTTGCAACAGCCTCCAGCGCATCGGTCGCACACCCACCCTTGGGGCTTCTAGAGTGCGAGCAATGCTAGCAGCATTAGTGGTGGAAGCAGCGCAATGGAGTAGAATGCGTTTGCCAGTCCCAGTGAGCCTGCAAGCAATGCCACGAGCACAGGACCTATGGTTTGACCTGCCCTCAGCATCATTCCATTGATGGAGGTCACCACACCGCGGTATTCCGGCGGTGCGAGCGATACCACTAGGGAGTGTATGCTTGGAAGATTGAGCCCGTGCGCCGCGCCAAAGAGCAAGGCGGCAACGATAGCCGTCTCCACGCTCGACACTCGAGGTGCAATCGCCACAAACAGCAGGTAGAAGATGCAGGCAGTCCCTACGAGCCTCTTGATCTCGTAGGCTCTGGTTATTCTGCCAAACTGCGATGACACGAGAACCGTAGTCAGTGGTGCAAGCGACATCAGAGCTCCGATTTCGCGGGACCCGATCCCCCTTTCATCGAGAATTAGTGGCATGCACGTCAGGTAGGGACCGTAGAGCATTACGAAGGCTAGAAGCGTTATCGTGAAGAGAGCGAGCATCCTTTTTCTCCTCATCAGGTTTAGGGCTCCCGAAGCGTACTCCCTAAACCCTCCTGCACCTCTGGGTTTGGGGTACCTGAGATGCAAGAGCGCCAGTATTGCTACTGGAAAGGCGGCAGCAGACAGAAGGAAGGGGTAGTTCCAGCCAATCGATGCCAGGAGCCCCCCTATAGCGGGGTAGAGCATGGAGCCTGCGTTTAGAATGCTGGCGTTGTACCCCAATGCTGCAGTGCGCCTCCTTCCGGCGAACAGGTCTCCTATTATTGTAATGTTCAGTATTCCAAGCCCGGTGGCCCCAATGCCCTGTAGAAACCTTAGAACAAGGAGGAGCTCGAAGCTCTTGACGAAAAAGCAGGCAAGACCCGCACAACCAAATATCAACAGCGATGGAACCAGCACTTCTACCCTGCCATACCTGTCGGACAGCACCCCAACGAGCGGAGCGAGAAATGCCCCTGGTAGGGTGAAAGCTGTTATTACAAGTGCTATCTCATTGCTGCCCACACCGAGCGCCCTGGCCATTGCCGGTAGGGCTGGAGCTATGCTCGTAACGCCCATTATGGCATTGAGGGTCACGCCAAACACTACAAGCAGCCTCCGGTCCCTGTACAGCCTATCGGACTCCCTGGACATTGCCGCTCCCCCGCTCGCACTTCCGAGCCTCAATTGAGCTACAGCTCTACCCTGGTGTTTGCATGTGCTCGATTTCCAATTTAGGCTTTTTATCGCTTTGATGCAAGCCTTCCGTGAGGGCTGGCTCGCTCTGTTCCAGCACTCTTAGCGCTCCAGCCGCTGCGTGGTTACGTGGTAGCAAAAGGCTGACGCTACGCGGCCTTGTGGGCCTGACTGTGTACCGGTACACTGACCGGATGGTGCAATGGCGGGGCTTTTGAGTTGCGCACTGCACACGGCTGCATGCTACCTACGTCATTTACGTGGAACTGCTGTGCTCCTGCCACGCAAGTCGAGCGCAACTCTCTGAGCCGCTGGGCCATACCAGATGCTGGTCTCCTCTAGCTCTGACAGCGTACAAATTTACACCTTTCTTGCATAACAGTTAACCACTTAACTGCTTTACAAATCGGTGGCGCCTGGTCGAAGGGAAAATCGACTCTGTAGCAGGATAATGTGCTGGAGGAGGGCACTGCCAGAGGCTCTTGTAGCGCTCTCTACCTGTCCTGGACACGGTGCCGTGACATTCTTGTGTATGCCTTCTGTACTACCAGCCCGCAGCGCGACCCCCGAGCCGCGACCTCCTAGCAAACCCACGGCAGCGTGCCTGTAGAAAGCGAACGTGCTAAGTATTACTTTCTTGATGCTTCGAATCCCTCAATAGAATTCCATACCCGTTCTCTAAAGATTCGATGCTTTAAGTGTTTATTAGCTCTTGTTTCTGCAAGAATATTCCACAACAGACCCTATCATTCTATTATAGAACAGATTCGAAGAATCGCTCAACGTTTCAAACAAGCGCTAACGCAAGGGTTAGATTGCCTGTTTTTCAAGTTAACTGGCTGTTAACTACACCGAGTCCTCGACTGCACATTGCGCTCTCCAGATCTCATAATTCCACGTAAACTTATGGAGTGATGAGGAACCAAGAACCGAGATAGAACTATATAATATGGATTTTCTCACAGCATGTACCAATAGTCTAGGCCCTAAGGCTGAGCCTAGAGTAGTGATGGTTCCTGTCTTAACACCGAATGTTCTACAGCAGACCCTTGCACGTGTACCTCTGGCAACCACGATACCTACACCACCGAATTGCTTCTCTTGAGCCGCACATAGGGCAAGTCACACCATCAGGTCGGCGAACTCCACGAAGCGGGGTTGCACACCCCCTCACTCGAAAGAAACCCAGCAAACTCAGAAACAAGCATACCACACCAGAGGGGCAGGGAACAAAAAACCCTACCAACAGCATTCTTACTTAAGAGCGAAAGCCAAATAAGCGCCACCCCTCTAAGACTGGAGTTAAAAACGTCCGTCTGGTTTTTCATTAGCGTGCTAGGTGTAATTGCAACGGTACCGCTTCACTTTTTGTCAGTTGAGCACGTAAGGCTTCGAGGAACATATGGAGAGAAGGGAAAGGAATTAGGATCGGTAGAGACCTACGGTCTCGCTTCAGGATGGCTACTTTTTTCCTTCTTTGGATGGGAATATGGGTTTCGCCTCAGCCCAGATTTACTGTCCCAATTCTTCAGAATCTCTCGGTTTCAGTTCCAGTTGTCAACTTCCCGATTCCATTGCCTCACCTTATAATTTCTGCGCCATTCCTAGTAGCGGGTTCCCGGCTTGGAATTAGTGGGGTAAAGGAGGTAACCCTAGAGGTGGCTGTAACGCATAGAGCGGAGAAAGCCGTCACAACAGGGGTCTATTCCATCGTTAGGCATCCACAATATCTTGGTGGTTTTTACACATGTGGGAATCTCCTTATCTACTATCTGCGTGGTATTCCTTGCTCTCTACCCCCTTGATGGCTGTACTCGTTTATCTCATCTCTAAGGAAAGAGGAGGAAGAGCTGATTAGAGAATTTGGCAAGGAATACGAAGACTACAAGGAAAAAGTGCCAATGTTTATACCGAGGATTAAGAGATCAGGTTCGTGAGGAGCGGTACCGCCTCTGCGACAAAAATTGTTGCATCTAGGACAATGATGCAGAGTGGAAATTCAAGGCCGTCTTGAGGCGAAAACACCAACTTTTATCATAATACCAGTAATCCGATGGCCATGCCTACGATCGGCAGAACCACGGATAAGCTCGGAAGGGGCTTTTCCCCAAAGCTCTATCGATACCAGAAGACCGGAATGCGATGACCAGTCCCCCGATGAATCCCACAGGGAAGACGGGCATGTCATTTACTCTAAACCAGAAGGAAGCTGAAAGTGAGTAGCATCACCCAACCTCACGAGCGGGTATTTATTTGATTAGGACTTGATCCAATTTTGCCCTGCAGAAAGGACAGGATATCGCATCTACCGGAACGCTCCTTTCACATTGGATAATCCTCGACATAGACATCGCCGCCACTTAAGTGGTCAAGTGCCTATTATCTTTTCCTGTTAGCATTTACATAGTAGTGTTGACAATTGCATCCACACTTTTAAGGTGATTAGGTATATGCTATGCGGCAACCACACCACTTCACTAAACCGTAGCCGCTGGCTTTACTTCCTTCGCATACTGTGATATGCTACCATGGTAAATCACGCCACTTAGAATCAGAACCTTTATGAAGGTGAATATGCTGCTAGAGATACCTATGAAAAGCCGTCCGCTTCCAAACGACCTAAGTGACGAGCCACACACGTCTACCTAGATACGCAAATCGTCTTCACCGAAACATTTGATTACAATGAAGTCGTTGTACCTTCCTGTATGCACCTGCTCTAGCATTTCCACACGATCCACTCTAAAGACTCTATACATCGTAATCCTACCCACAAACTCGTCTATTGCAGATTTCTCGCCTTCAACATAGATCCTCACGCAGTCTTTACCTGGAGTATTTTCTACATAGCCCTTCAGATTTAGGGTCTTTGCTACCCTCCAGACGTGCCTTCTAAAACCTACGCCCTTAACCTCTCCGCACAGTATGATAAGCAGGGCTTTACTTTCAGTTTGCGAGGCTGCGTGCTGTGCCATGGTTTCACACCAATTTGAATTGCGACAAGATCTTATGATCGGCGACGAATTCCCTAAGCTTCTTCGGTGCTATAACCTCTGGTTCCCCTTTTCCAACGACTTCCCCTACTACCGAAGGTTCTAATCCTCTCGACTCAAGCTCCCTGATTAGGTCATCTACGATGTTATCTGGTGCAATCATTATGAACGGTCCATTTGTGCCACTCGTACTATTAGGAATTATGTAAAGCCTTGTTGATATCCTCGATATCTCTGTGAACAGAAGTGGTATGTCGTACAACCTTATTTTCGCGTTTGTCCTCTCAGCCAGCTCTCTAACAACAAATATTCCGGGACCCGTCACATCTGTTGTTACAGCTATGTGCTCATCCTCTCTAAAGTCTTCGGACACGCTTGGGAGGTGCTTGTATATAGCTACAGCAGCATCGATGTTCGGCTTAGAGATCAGCTCTACTGCTTTGTTTTTAGCTTTCACTACCTCCTCAAACGAGATGCCGTAGCCTTCCAAATCCTTAACAATGCTTTCATCTATTATGGAGGACAGATAAAGGTTTATAGGAGCAAGCTCACCCATAGGTCTCGTTATAACGAGCTTCATTCCGGGAACAACCCTATCCTCAAATACTGGTGGTTTTCTATCACTATAACCGATAGCTGTTGCACCTATCAGGAGTCTTCCTCGCTTTGGCTGTACTTCATTTATTATCTCTATGTTATACTGTTTAGCAAATAGTTCAACATTTCTCCAAAGTCTTTCTAGAAGCTCGCCTGCTGGGGCGTTTATTACGGGCACCATCCTTAGCTTTTTATGCACACCCAAAACAAATATGTCGTTAAATGAATTACTTATAGCACCACTTACCTGTTTCATATCGCCAGGTTCTTGGGAAGGATCAATTATGTGTATGGTATCATTGTTTACTGCCGTAACTCCTTCTCCATCACCATCGCTATGGGGTATAAAGTCAAACAACACGAATTCTTCATCTGGAAAGGGTGTCAATATCGAATGGCCCTTTCCAATAGTTATAGAGACCTTGGAGCGCGCTAAGGCCTTATAAACTGGTGCTACTTTTTCCAGGAAGCTTTCTGGAGAGTCCGCATATCTCTGAAATACTTGAACAAGTGTTACAGCATACAAATCTCTACCTCTAGATATGGATCCTAAATCCTCTGGCGAGACCCTCCTGTCGTCTCCTAAGTAGTACAGCCTCCTATATATTTCGTTGATGCTGCCTGGAATAATCAAGGCATCCTCTCTGGGAGCTATGAAAAACCTTGTACCTTTAAGCTCCTCTCTAAGCACCTTTATGGAGGGATAGACTACCCTTAAGAGATCCACCTTAACAGCGCAACCTGTAGCTAACGCTAGAGGATTTAAACCAAGCCTTTTATAGTACTCCACCCTCTCAATAACTTCTTCGAACACTATTATCACCTCTTGGCAATAGTTATCCTCCAAACACCTCTTTCTACGCTTTCAACTGAGAGCACGTCTTGCCCCTCTTCTTTAGCAGCTCTAGGAACGCTTTCACACGAGGGGGGATTGTCTGTTAAGACCTCAAGTATCTCGCCCGGATTGAGTCTGGCCAACGCTTTTTTCGTATAGATGACAGGATAGGGACAAGTATACCCTCTTACATCAAGTAGGTACTTTCTCTCATCGACTTTCGCGAATCTCACCATGGCATCTCCCGACTATAACTTTGTTAGAGCCTTTATAAACTTGACTGTCCTTTGGCTTTGAGCAAGGTTTATAATACTGTTATAGTTAGTATAGTTGGCGTTGGTGGTGGCCAAGCATGTCGAGAGCTAAGATGGGATTTAAGGACTTTCTAGAGCAAAGGCGCGAAAAGATATTCGGTAGCGAAGGTTGGAATCCTGTAATGGCAGGAGCGTTAATAGGTTTGGTGAACATACTATCGTATATTTGGGTCAACAAACCATTTACTGTATACACCGGATTCCTGAATTGGGGTCAGCACATACACAATGTATTTGGGTTGGGCAGTATTGCTGGGATACCAAAGCTTGCACCGTTGCTTGAACCTACGAGCGTCGGTGATATCGGCGTCATCTTAGGGGCTATGTTTGCAGCGGTGCTTTCTAATGAATTTGCTATTAGAAAGGTGGGTAGTAAAGTAGAGCTTCTTGAAGCTATTGCTGGAGGTGTTCTGATGGCTCTAGGAGTCTCAATGGCTTTTGGATGCAATTGGGGAGGATTCTTGTCAGCTATAACATCATGGAGCTTGCATGGTTTCGCATTCCTAGTAGGAGCTCTCATTGGGGGTTATATAGGATTAAGATATGTTAGTTGGAAGGCTGAGAAAGTAACATCTTTAGAGCCCATCGCCAACACGGAGAAAGGTTCACCTAAGGTCGTGGTTGAAGAGCACGAGAGGACCTTCAAAGCTAGTACGGTCAGAACCGGAATTAGGAACGTTCCAGCTCTGACCGTACTAGCTTTGTTAATTGCTTACTATGCGATTATAGGAAGCCCCATGATTGGAGGACTGTTCATAGGTCTTACTGTAGGTGTGATCCTTCAAAGAGCTAGATTCTGCTTTGCAACGGCATTTAGGGATCTCTTTAATGGTCCCGAAAATGCTAGGGCACTAGGCATACACAAAGGTATAGCCATAGCTATACTAGTAGGTTCTATAGGAGCATTTGCACTGAAGTACAAGGGCATGGCTAAGGAAGGTATAGGTGTGGCCCCAGTATACATGACAAATGTTGTAGGAGGTTTGATATTTACATTCGGAACAATCCTAGCAGGTGGATGTGCTTCGGGGATACTATGGCGTGCTGGTGAAGGACACGTCAGGGCATGGATAGCAATAGTAACAACTGTCTTAACCTATCCAATATTCTACCAACTGGTAAGACCGCACTTAAGTAACTATCCGAGAGTGTTTATACCGCACTTCATTGGATGGGTACATGCATTTACACTTATGGTAGTATTTGTAGCGCTTTACGTAGCATTTGTCTACTACCTAGAGTATAGATATCGGGCCAGTAAGTAGGTGGGGAGGCGACACCTATGAGATCTTCTATTGAAACCTTAATGAACGAGCATAGAGTTATCGAAAGGGCTTTAGCACTACTTGAACTAGCAGCCACAAGGATGGAAAGAGGGGCGGAAGTACCTTTAGAGGCCCTCGATATGCTTCTGAAGTTCTTTCAGATATTTGCTGATAGGTGTCATCATGGGAAAGAGGAGAATGAATTGTTTCCACTACTCGAAGCAAGAGGCATTCCCAGAGAAGGGGGGCCTATAGGAGTTATGCTATACGAGCATCAACTGGGTAGGAGTTACGTAAAAGCAATGAGAGAGTCCTTGGAAGTTCTCGATAAGCGTGTTGAGGCTAGAGCCGAGTTTGCAAGCAATGCTCTAAACTACATATCACTGCTTAGAGATCACATATACAAAGAGGACAACGTGCTATACAAAATGGCTCTACAGCTACTAACTAGAGAAGATGATGAGAAACTCGTAAGGGAATTCGAGAACATAGAAAGCAAGATAGGGCCTGGAGTTCATGAACAGCTAGTTAGGAGCTTAAACGATGTAGAGAGCCTTCTTAAACAGAGTTAAACGTCTACATGTTTTCACATCCTTCTATTAAGGTGTAACGTAATTAAAATTAAGAATGTTTTGCTAATATAACTCTATATAAACCTAATCTCTACAAGTCTTTATTCTACTCTAATGTTTTATTTAAATGATCAAGCGGCATCTAATGAATTTTAAGGCTCTTTCTCTATATTAAGAGTGCTTCTCATTCTCATACATATTTCGCATAGATCTATTTTTTCTCCTCCCATTATTCTATCCGAAACCTCTTTAAGCATATTATATACCTCCGGATTACCTAGTATTTCCTCAAGACCTCTAATCCTCCTCCTTCCTTGTAGAACATAATTGATCAATGGTTGTGGTACCTCTGTAAGTTTGGCACTTTGTAATTGTGATAGGTTGTACCTCCTTATTAGGTCTAGAGCTATAGCAATTCTTATTGCCGTTGAATAGCGTTTTATGAACTTCTCGCATAGAGATTTTCTCAGCAAGTCTCTAGCACCTAGTTTTCAATCGTTTTCTCAGGATAGACCTTGATCTCATAGTAGTTATTCCTACTGTGAATCTCTATCTTAGCTATTTCAAGTGCCTCTATAGTTTGTTTTATCATCTCTACACATTCCTTAGATGTTGTTAGGACTGTTAGTTGCTCGCCTCTACTTACTTTTGTTAGAGCCCTTATGGTTTTTACTAAAGGCCCCGGGCAATCTTCACCTCTAAAATCTAGTTGATTCATACTTATCTCCACGCACTCACATTTCTAAAGACTCAACTCTACCGCGAGCGCTTCACCTCCAATATGTAGGAAGCTGCTCATAATTGACATTGCTAGCCACCCTTATATTCCCTATAGGTCCATTCACAAGTACTTCGGGTACTCTATCTAAGATACCCTTCACAAGCTTATCTCTTGAACTTATAAGTGGTAGATTCTCAACACCAGCTCATAACCTCTCAACACCCGGCTTCTTGTTAACTACACTTACACTAAACTAGAGGGGATTGGGGTCTGGGCCTAGACCCCCGGCATGCTGTTTCCCAAGGATTTTCTTGAGAAAGAGAGAAAAAGCAGCCAGAACCAGAAGCGCTAATCAAGTTCGCTAAAATCCCCAAGGTAGACAGCATTTTATTACGCCTAGTTTAACTACACCGCAGCTCCAAGGAGTCGTGAGAGGGCTGGAGCGAGAAGGTTTGGGGCCTGTTGAAAGTTCGTCCTGCTGCTTTTTTGCACTTCAGTTCAGTACTAGCCGTGGTGTGCTTTCGTTAAAAGCCCCCCTCACGGTTGGGAGCGTGCTTGTCTCGCCTTTTCGAGTGCTCGGGGCCTTGCTGCTAGAAGGGCCTGCGAAGATAGTATTAGGCCTATGCCGATCCACTCGACGGGGTCGAGCCTCTCGCCTAGGAGCGCAACCCCCCAAATCACGGCGAGCACAGGCTCTAGAGTCGCTGCTATAGACGCGACTACGGGCGGAGCATGAAGAAGGCCCTTGTAGAAGAGGTAGTATGCCAGCCCGCTGGCGAGCACCCCGAGGTAGGCTCCGGCAAGGAGATCCGCTCTCGTCACCGCAACCCCGCCCCGGCTACGATGGCTGCGAGGAGCAGCCCTGGAAATGCCCACCCCTGAACGGCAACCGCTGCTGCAGCGCGTGCAATCTCGCCTCGAGCACCGGGCCTGTCGAGCAAGACTTTGGAGAACACTATCAGAAGAGCATAGAAGAGGCCCGATGCCAGACCCGAGACCAGGCCCGCAGCCCCGACCGTCCACTTGCGAGGGTGGTACAGGAGCAGAACTCCCAGTACGGAGAGAGCCGCGGCTAGGATCTCTGGGGGCTCCGGCCTCCTCCTGTACAGCACGGGCTGGAGGGCTGCAACCCACGTGGGAGCCGTGTAGAGTAGGGCCACCGCTAGAGCCACTCCAGAGCGCTCGACCGAAACCATGTAGGCGTACCCGAGGGGGCCCACGACCGTCAAGCCCAGAAGGGAGGCGTCTCGTGACAGCAGCACCCTTCTCGCACTCTCGCCTGCAGCGCAACAGAAGCAGAGCGCTGCGAGGGCTGCAAACAGAAACCTGGCGAGGGCCGTTCCCAGAGGGGAGCCGCCGCTTTCAAAGCCCAGCTTTGCAATCACCCCAATCGTAGACCACAGCGCTGCCGCACCGTAAACGTACACCAGTGTTGCTACCCTCATCCCGTGCTCCGCCTTTCGATAGCTGCTAGTACAGGCATTACCCTATGGCTCTCCAGACTAATTAGACCAAGCGCGTGGCAGCCCCGTCCTTCCATCGAGGGCGGTCGGAGCGTGCGTGATGCGCTCGATCGATTGCTAGTACATGCTTGTGCACGCTGATAGCAAGCGTGGCTAACAAATTTAGTCTTGTTTCCTCAACCAACCCTTAGCACCGCTCCAACAAGCCTAGCGCTCGTGACTAAAGAGCTGCTGCACTTGCTGGTGCTTCTACTTGAGAGGCGGATCCGGGAGGCTGGAGGCCGCGGGTCTGAAAGTGGATGGCATCGAGAAGGCACTGCTGAGTCTTGTAGCCGTTCTCGCCGCTATCGATCACATCACGTCCTACTACTTCCTGTACGCTAGGGGACTCCTGTACACCACTCCCCTCGCCGAGCGCAATTCCTTACCCAGGTTCATGTACGAGAACTTTGGGTGGCTCGGTGTAGCTTTCGCGATCCTTGCCTCCTGTATAGCAGTGCTTGCATTCTATTACTCTCTCAGGCTGCTCGCTCTGAGGTGGGACTGGCTGACGCCTGCACCAAAGCTAGCACTAGCAACGTTTGCTGCCGTCATGATGGCAGTTATAGCCTGCAACGCTGCACTGCTACTTCGGTACACGTAGATGCGCAACAAAAACGGTAGCACACCAACACGCCTCCCATAGACTTCCAAGCAAATTGACCTCTCGCGAGACCTCTAAATACATGGATTGGCAGTTAGGGTTATTGGAATCTCTAGGCAGCCCGTGGGGCTCTCGGAGGGGACCGACCCGTGCCGTCTCAAATCGAGCCAATTGAAGGACCGGAACACATTCCGCACCCTCTAGCGATAATTACCGTTGGAGACCCGGAGGACCCCAAGCGCAGAAACGGAATGACGGCTGCATGGATCTCGAGAGTGTCGTGGAATCCCCCATTGGTAATGGTTTCAATAGCCCCCTCCAGGCACACCCTGCAACTGATCAAGGAGTTTGGAGAGTTTGCTGTAAACATCGTCTCCGAGAGGCTTGCTGACGCGGCAAGCAATATCTTCGGCTATCTGAGCGGAAGGGATACCGACAAGTTCGCAAGGGCTGGAATAGAGCCCGAGAGGGCGAGGGCGGTAAGAGCTCCAGTAATAAGGGAGGCGCCTGTCGTGCTAGAGTGCAGGGTCAGGCAGTACGTTGCTGCGGGAGACCACGTCCTTGTTCTGGGAGAGGTCGTTGCAGCCTACAGGAACAGTGACGAGAAGCCCGTGACCTGGCTAAACGGGCAGGTGAGAAGGCTTCTTTAACGCCGGCTTTCTTTTTTCCTTTCCTACTTGCATCTACTCCACGCGCCGCCTCGCCTACCGAGGGCAGTGCGCTACGGTGGAGCGTCTATGTTTATATTGGAGCAAACCGAGATCCTACCTGATGGTGGCTTGAAGCTGGATCCAAGGCTATGCGTTCTCTGTAGGGGGGGAAGGTACCTCTGCGGCTACGCCTTCTGTCCCATTGTAGTCAAGAGCATTGCCAGGCGTAGGCACGTAGGGGTTTGGAGGAGGCGCGAGCTTCACGGCTCCAGTCCGCCAACGGTCTTTGTGGGCAGAGCGGGGTACCCTGTAGTTGCCGCCGGTCCTGCCGTGCCTCCCGTGCGGGGCGACACCAGGGAGTACGACCTCCCCGAGGCGTGGCGCAACACCCCACTCGAGAAGATACTCGACTACAGGCTTAGCCTGGTTCTAGGCAGGAGCTTCTTGAGGGTGGACAGCGTCAACTCGAAGGCTGTAAGAGGGCTTCAAGAGCTCGCTCTGTCCCTAAAGCCCGTAGAGGTCGAGCTCGTTCTCGAAAAGCCCCCCAGGCCTGTCGTGCTGCTAGACGACCACGCTCCCCCAATGGGTCCTGCTGCCCCCCTCAGGCACTTCAGGCTCGTGGGAAACGTTTCGCCTGAAAGAATTGTGGAGAGGGTGTACAGCGATACGGACCTCAAGAGCAGCGAGGCTGTTTACGCTCTATACGAGAGCGGTATTCCCGTTACCCACATCCAGAGGCTGCTGAGCGTGGGGTGTCTGGGCGTCGGGAGGCTTAGGAGGCTGGTGCCGACGAGGTGGTCTATCACTGCTGTTGACGACATGATTTCTAGAAGGCTTGTTGAGAGGATTAAGGGGTACGAGACGATCGACAAGGTGCAGGTCTTCGTTCGCAAGAGCGCAAAGAACCTCTTCGTGGCGATTCTAGCACCTCGCACGTGGAGCTTCGAGTGGATGGAGGCGTGGTTTCCAAAGTCAACGTGGAATCCAAGCGAAGACGAGACCGTAGTGGAGGGGGACTACGAGGAGTACTGGGGCAGGAGCAGATATGCTGCCATTGGGGGATGCTACTATGCTGCGAGGCTCGCAACGGTCGAGTACCTGAATCGAATTCGAAGGCAGGCAACAGCCATACTGCTTAGAGAGATCTACCCCGGCTTTACGATTCCCATTGGGGTGTGGTTTGTTCGAGAGAACCTTAGGGAGATGTTCTCCACGAAGCCTGTGGAGTTCGACGAGCTGAAGGACGCGCTCAGGTACGTGTCGGGGTTCACCAAGCTCGACATTAGCGTTTGGATCTCGTCTTCGAGGCTCATAAGAAGGCTGGCAGGTCAAAGGAAGATAACATCATGGATGGACGCATAACCATCCACAAGACTAGAGTGAGGCGCGCTCTAGCCCCGAGCGGGCTGCCCGATTTGGACTACGCTCTGAACCCCTACATTGGGTGCTCGCACGCCTGCATCTACTGCTATGCACGCGAGTATACGAGAGAGAGGATCGTGCGGGAGAGGTGGGGGCAGAGCGTAATCGTCAAGGAAAACCTCATCGAGGCTCTAAGGCGCGATGTCCTGAGGTTGAGGCCAGGCACGGTTGGCCTTTCGACGATCACAGACCCCTACCAGCCCGTGGAGAGCGAGTACAAGCTTTCCAGGAGGTCTCTTGAAGTGCTGCTCCCAAGAGGGTTCAGGGTGAGCATTCAAACGAAGTCAGGACTCGTGACGAGAGACCTCGACATTCTAGAGAGGTGGGGGGAGAGCGTTGACGTGGGCTTTACCATCACGACGCTGGACAGCTCGATTGCCAGGGTCATCGAGCCTAACTCCCCACCTCCAAGCGAGAGAGTCAGGGCACTCGAGCTCGTCTCGTCGCGCGGCATAGAGACGTGGGTCTTTCTTGGCCCGATACTTCCAGGGATTACGGACAGCATCGAGAGCATCGAGAGCATAGTAGAGATTGCCTCCTCCACTCGAAGCACGCTCTACATCGACATGCTCAGGGTAAAGCCCTTCATGCTCAAGGCCGAGGGGCTTCAAAGAGAGCTCGCCCTAAGGGCTAGGGGCTTCGCGTGGAGGGAGCTTTTTCGCAAAATCGAGGCACTCTGCAGGAAGCACGGCGTGAAGTGCAAGGAGGCGTTTGGCTCTCAAGAAGTCTAAGCTTTTTAGCTACAGCACGCACTTTAACACTAATTGCTCGACGGCAGGAGCCACCGCCCTTCCATGCGATACCGAGTGCAGCCTTGGGAGCCGTTGCGGTGCGCTCTTGCATGGAGGGGTGTGCCAGTGCCGCTGGTTGTTGGCATAGATCCCGGAACGATGAGCTTGGACGTCTTCGGGTTCAACGATGAGAACGGTCAGGTCTTCCTAGACGAGTCCATACCGAGAGACGAGGTAACCCGAAGCCCCACGCTCCCCCTGGAGCTCATAGTCGGGGCGCTGGAGCGCGTTGGGAGAGTGGACGCCATCGTAGCTCCAAGCGGGTACGGCATCCCGCTCAAGCCTGCTAAGGGCGCTGGATTGAGCGAGCTCTGCGAGGCGACCTTCGTAAATGCAAGCGACAGCAGGAGGAGGCTGAAAATACTCGGCTTGAGAAGGCTCATGCTCAGACTGGCAAAGGCGGACCTTCCGGTGTGGTTCGTTCCTGGAGCCATTCAGCTTCCAACGATTCCGTGGTGGAGAAAGGCAAACAGGATAGACATGGGCACTGCCGACAAGGTCTTCTCCGTTGCGGCAGCACTAGCCAACCTCCTGGACGAGGGGGTGGAGCCTAGCAGGGTTAACGCCATTCTGGTCGAGATCGGGTTCGCGTACACGGCCGCACTTGCCGTGAGGGAGGGCAAGATCGTGGATGGTGTTGGCGGAACCTCCGGCTTCATGGGGTACCTCGGAATGGGCTTCATGGACGCCGAGCTCGCATACGCGCTGTGCTCCGTAGAGCCTTCGTTTTCAAAGGCCCTTCTCTTTCGGGGCGGGGCCTCGGACCTCGCTGGCCTCGAGTCCCAGGAGAGAATCGAGCTTCTGGAAGAGAGGGTCAGGAGGGGGGACGAGCGCGCTATTGGAGCACTGAATGCAATGGTAGAGTCGGTGATGAAGGACGTTGCCGTGCTCCTGGTTTCCGTTTCGAAGCCAGACTACATCTTTCTAAGCGGCAGGTTCGCCAGAGCGCGGTGGTTTGCAAGCGAGCTTGTAGGCAGGCTTAGAGAGTGGCTCGCTCAGCACGGCGTGAGCGCAGCCATTAGGTTCATTAGGAGAAGGGGCAGGGTGGTCAAGGAGGCTGCTGAGGGTGCTGCCGTTATTGCGAGCGGCCTTGCAGGTGGGAGGTACAAGGCCGTCGTCGAGTCGCTGGAGCTCGAAAGGTCTAGCGGGAGCATATTCGACAACATATACCTCCCGCAGGAGGTCGTCGAGAGGCTTAGGAGGGAGCTCTCTTGCTAGGCAAAGAAGACGCGCCAGAGGACTACCGCGTTAGGGTCTCCGCTCCTGCACACCTCCACATTGGAAACTACGAGCTAAGCTACGCGTTCGGCAGAATCCTCGGAACGATTGGGGTGACCATTGCCTACCCGCGCACCACGGTAGTTGCATGTCCATCCAGCAAGCTGGCCTACAGCGGTCCCGAGAGGCAGATTGCAGAGAGGGTACTCGAGGCTCTAAACGCGGGGAGCGCGGATATCAAGGTTGAAAGCGCCATTCCGGTTGGGGTGGGGCTCGGTGGCACAACGGCGCTCGCTCTTTCACTCGCCATCGCTCTTGCAGGGCTTCGGGGGGAGGGGCTTCAAAGAGGCGATATAGAGCGGATTGCACGCGAGCTCGAGCGCGGCACGTGGAGCGCGCTAGGCGTGTACTCCATCATGTATGGAGGCCTCGTCGTCGATAGTGGAAGGAGGGGGAGCAGCCCTCCAAAGCTGCTTGCACGCATTCCCCTCCCCAGCACCTGGAGGGTTCTCGTTGTGATCTTGAAGGGGCATCGAAACCGCATAAGAGAGCTCAAGAGGAGAGAGGACGAGATTCTACGCAACCTCAAGCCGGCATCCGAGGACTTCACCTCGAGACTCGCCCACAGGGCTCTGTCTGGCATACTCTCGTGCGCTGCGGAGGGGGACCTCGCGTGCTTTCTAAAGGCATCGTTCGAGTTCAATAGGGTGCTGGGCGACTACTGGAGGGAGCACGGACAGGAGCACGCCTACTGTTGCGAGGAGGCCCTTGAAGCCGTTAGGGTGCTGGAGGAGTGCTGCGGCTCTCCGCTCATACAGTCGAGCTGGGGTCCCGCGCTGTGGACCCTCGCGGGGAGCCTAGAGTCTGCTGCCAGAATGCGCGATGCCGTGCTAGAGTGGGCTAGAGCGAGGGGAATCGAGCTAGAGGTCTTCCTAACGAGACCAGACAACACGGGTGCCACTGCAGAGCCTGGCGACGTTATTGGGTGGAGATGCGCTTAGCAACTTCTCGGGCCTCCCTTGGGAGTCCAGCAGCGTTTCGAGTTGAGTGCCAACGCCCAGACCGAGCCGGGGGCTCCCCGGCTTGCAGGGAGCGCCCCTCGCCTCGCTGGTAGCCTTGTGCGAAGCGCCGCCTGGTGTCCCGATGCGTATGAGTTGAAAGGCCTGCTCCGAGCCTTTCCCGTTCCGGTGCGGCGAGAGCATTTTTACTCTCGAGCTCCCACCGTTACTCTTGACGGCACTCTAGCCCGCCCGAGGACTCTCGATGCGGGAGCGTGCTAGCACTATTGAAGAGGAGCCTGCGGGACTACATAGAGCGAAGGGAAGAGGGGGGTTCGAGGGGGAGCGCGCTCGAGGAAGGCAGTCTACTCGCTGAGGTTCTAAGCGCCATCGACAGTGCACTCGAGAAGCTAGGCTCGAGGGTCAGGGAGCTAGAGGAGAGTGCAAGGAGGCTCGAGGAGAGCCTCCACCTGCTTCGAGCGGACCTGTACCGGGCTCCCCCTCCTGGAGAGGCAGTCCTCCCTCGAGCGGGAGGGGAGGCAGCTCTAGCGCGAGTCTACAGAGAGCTTGAGAGCGTGGGCTTTGTTTCCATGAGGAGAGCGCTCGAGCCTCTAAGAGTCAGGGACAGGCTTAGGGTCGTTGAGGAGCTGAAGAGAGGGGGGCTCGTGGAGCTCAAGCTGGAGGACGACACGCTCTTCGTCGACCCCGAGGTCTACGAGCTACTCGTTAGGGGGCTGTCGGAGCTCAGATCGGGAGACCCCGAGGAGGCTGTCGAGGCTCTGGGCAGGGCCGGAAGGCTTTTCAACGAGCTCTTTAGAAGGGGGCTGCTGTTCTTCGATGCGCGTAGAGGGGAGTGGAGAATGCTATAGCGCATAATCCGCTTCGAGCGGCTTCGAGCTCTCACATACGATGCCTCCCGCAAGCTGCCTCGATGCTCGCAACCTCGTTCCCACACTCTCTCGCGCACGCCTGTGGTGCGTGTTTCGGGCGCGCGCTGCGACGAAGGTCCTAGAACTCAATGCCTACCCCTTCACGCCCTAAAGGCGCAAGGCCTCCGACTGCGCCTCTCCCCTCTGACGCTCGCTGCTCCCCGCTTGTGCTGCACGCGACCGATGGTTCGAGCTCCCTGCTGCGGCTTCTCGGGCTCGACCCCTCCGCAAGCCCCCGCTAGAAGGCGTCCAACCTGCCAGGCAGCCTTCACGTGCTTTCGTGCAGAGGAGGTCTTCGAGGACTTGAACTTGGTGCCATTCGTACGGTCAAAGTAGACTCGGTTGCCCCTCCAGCTGGCGGCAGTCCCGTTCCCACGCCGCTCTGCTCGATGAGCCACCACCCAGAAACCCTCTCAAAGAACCCCATGAAGTTAGGGGTTTGAGGGCGTGCTGCCCCTAGCACCCTCAAAGGGCTTCCAGCTAGCTTTCATTCAGCTCGATTTCTGCTAGCTGCCTGTAGTCTGTAGCGCTAAACACCTTTATCAGGTTCGAGGATACCGTATACACCTCGCTGCCGATGTACAGCGTTCTCGATGCACCATCGTGATGGAGTAGGGCTTTGTGTTGCAGACTGCTCTCATCGTACTCCACTACCAGCACTCCGCTAACGTAGCCTCCTGGCTGGTATACCACCGCTGGTATGTACACCCTCTTGAGCCTGTAGTCCACCGTAAGGGCGTGGTGGTCGAAGAGCGCGGGGCTGTAGCCTCCGGGTATTTTTATCGATGCCAGCTCGCTCATCGCTCTCGGATCCGTTACGTTAAACATTGAAATCTTCAGTGCATTGTTCTCGCGCCCCACACCAATCAGTGTGTTGTCATCCAGCGGGTGCAGGTACTCGCTGAATCCCGGGACTTTAAGGAACCCTAGAACCTCCGGCCTCTCTGGGTTCGACACGTCGATGGCGAAGAGGGGGTCGGTCTCTCTAAACGTAACCAGGTAGAAGACGTTTTTGAGAAGCCTTGCTGCATATATTCTCTCTCCCGGAGCCAGATCTCTCAGCTCGCCAACGATTTTGAGATCGTCGAGTCTAATCACAAACAGATTGTTGCTAGTCTCTCTGGGAACCACGAAAACGCCCAGCCACGGCTTGAACCCGGTCTCCCTCTCCTGTGCAACCGTCACCCTCAGGGTCTCGCTGGTGCATCTACCGTTCCTGCAAGCTATGATCTCTACCTCAACTGTCCTGCCTTCTTTTGCATCTCCACCAGCAATCACGACAGGCCTCACGAATTCTAGCTTGACAACGCTCATGGTGCGAGTGGTGGCGACCAGGAAGTTCCCCTCATACTCTTCCATTGAGAACTGCTCCAGTAGCACCCCCGGTACTGCAAAGGAGCCCTTAAGCCTGGCCTCCAGCCCCTCCACCTCAAACACGTAGAAGGTCGTTTCCTCCTCCAGCCTCTCTCTCTTTAGCCTGCTGTTGACCTCTCCAATGATCCTCTCCACCTCCTTCTGGTCTAGACCACCAAAGTACTCTGAAACTCTCTCAACGGCCCTCCAGTACGCGCCTGAGCTCAGGTCGTTCTGCACGCTCTCTGCTAGGGCTCGGGGGAGGTAGTCTAGAAGTGCTGTCATGCCCATACCGTATACATCCCGTTGGCTCACGTACTTTTGAACCGCAATGTAGAGCCTGTCTGGCGTCATGTAGATCCGGCTGCCGGCCCCCGTTAGAAACGACTGGACCCTCCTCTCTCCCGTCTTCAGATCTACCGCCAGAATGTTCGTGTAGGAGTTCGGCTGGGTGTCTGCAACAGCAATGCTCTGTGGGCCTATGGGGCTGCCATCCAGAAGTGGGAGCGTGGGCTCGCTGATGGGCTGCCATGCAATAAGGTACATGTAGCTGCCAACAAGCCTCGATGCTATGGTGTGTCCGGTAATCGAGGTGCTCAGCTCCAGTCTCGGACTGTTGGGAAGCTCGATGTCGTACACGAGAACCGTGGTGTTTGGACTTCCTGCAGGAACGATGAGACACTTGCATCTAGACTCCACGTCTAGCCTCATCGGAACAACGATGGGGCTCTCTGCAACTACCGCCAGCCTGCTCTCGTAGAGAAACACCCCCCTGACCCAGCCGCCTTCTACTTCGATTCTCGACACGACCTTTCTCCCTACGGGGTCAACCACGTACACGCTTCTACCGGAAGCAACCACTATGACTTGCCCGTTGGTCTTTACGATGTCCAGCTCGTCGACGCCCTCGACCTGCACGTTTGTAGTCGAGAACTCTCCAGCCGCCTCGGTGGTAGGAGCGGGGGCGGCGATCGCTGCAGCCTCTCGCAGCTCCTGCAGGGTGTAGGCTCTCGGCAGAGCGGTGCTTGCAGGAAGGTAGTACGCTAGGTAGCCGGCATCATGGTACTCCACCCTTTGCAGTGCCGTGAGGTTCTTTAGAAACTCTGCTAGCTCATCGTAGCTGGCAAAGGTTGCAAGCCCCTCTATGCTACCAGAAATAAGCCGCGTCTCGCTGGCGCCTACAGCAGCCTGAGGGGGCACGGCCGTGGGGGTGGTAATGGATGGCAGGTTCGCGATTACGGTTAGGGCTACCCCCAGTACGAGTGCCATTGTGGACAGCACGATGCTGCGACGCCTGTTCACGACTCCCACCTACACTTCAAGTGTGCCCACACCAGTAGAAAACTCTAGTCCTTGAACGCAAGAGTGCGGCACGTGAACGAGGGTGTTCAAATGCTAGAACAGCGAACTCTATGACAGCTGCGAGGCCCGTTCGAAGAGTAGTCTTAAATCTACCTAGGCACTATCATACTAGCTAGCAGCCACACCTGGCACGGTACCGCTCCAGGAGCTCGGGCATGCAGCACTGAATGCCATTCGAAAGGCTTTTTAACATGCTTGAGGAAGGCCTCGGGTGTGCTATCAGTTGCACAGGAGCGAGATAAGCAAGACCTCACTCAGAATCTACACGTTCCTCCTGGAGAGCGGCAGACCACATGGGGTAAGAGAGATTGCTAGAGGCTTGAACCTTCCGGTAAGCACGGTGTACTACCATCTCAAGAGGCTTGAGGAGCTAGGGCTTCTGGTGCAAGAAGCGGGTGGCTACAGGGTTGCCCGCACCATAGACCTTGAAGACTTCTACACTATTGGCAGAAGGGTCCTCCCGAGACTGCTTATATTCTCCATGTTCTTTCTCGGTGTTCTGGTAGGCGAGCTAGCCATTACGATTCTCACAGGAGGGCTTAATGCAGATAGAATGCTTGTAATGCTTGTTTCAGCAATTGCATTCCTCCTGTTTTTCGTTGAGGGGAGGAAGGCAAAGCAAAGGCTGCTTGGAGGCAAAATGAGCAAAAAGGGCATTGATCGCACTGCACCCCCGAGCGTCCAGCCGGCCGCTCTGCACCTCGACTTTGCTTTTAGGGCTCCAGTGCACTTGACCTCCACTAGAAAATCCACCTAGAGAATGAGCTGTGCCTTCGTGCCTCTCCGTACACGCGGAACCGCCCGCACCCCTTCCACTCAACGCACGTACTCCACAGAGCGCCTCCGGGGACCCTCTGCACCTTTGATACCGGGGACCTCGCTTGAGGGGTCTGCAGCCGTAAGCGCGCCTCTACCCTCCAATGGGCACTACGTAGCCTCTCGATTTGCCTGCAACCAAGCGTGCAGCCCTCAGCAGATCTGCACCTCGAAGACGCGGAGTAGACCTGACCTCTCGATATCTCAATTGCAGTACCTCAAAGCCGCTCTCAACCTTGGTGGCAGACTCTCAACAGGCTTCCCGCCTACGAATTTCTCTAGCCGTTTGCCCCTAGGCGCTGACTCTAGCTAGCTTGTGTTCACTCGCTGTATCTAGGGACTCCCGCCCCACCCCCAGGGACTTGGGTATTCCCGGGAGTCGTGGGTGGCAGTCGAGGGAAGCGGTACGGTGCTTCCACCTACGCTTAGCCCTGCGGGGCTTGGAGCACGGTCCTATCGCCTAGGCTGGCTCGGAGAGGTAGGTTAATGCATGCAACCACACCTCCGTGCCGCAGCTCACCACCTACACTACACCTACCGACCCTGTTGCCATTGCTATAGTCTGCCCTGGCGCTATGCGGTGGACGCATCCTAGAAGTGCCCTTAGGGTCTGCGTAGACTATTCACCTGTTTGAGTACTTGGACTACTTTGGAGACCGGTGTAGCCCTGCAGGTGGCTTGAAGCTTTAGCATCGCTCTTAGTGCTAGGAGTGTATGCAGATGCGGTATGTTCATCCAACCCCAGTTCTCTTCCTAGTTTCTCTCCAATTTCTGATGTGTAAGCTGGGTTGGCTGGGTAGACTCCGAAGCCGTACTTCAAGACCGTAACAACAGCGTGCTCTAGTAGCTCTCTCTTGGAGAGCCTAGCTATATTGCGGTTTAGCATTCCTGCTTATGCAATTCGATTACTGTTAGGTTCTACTATCGGCTTCATGCTCTTCTCCTCATGAGGACGCAAAAACGCTCTTGAGAGCAGGTACGCGATCTGCTCTCTAGCTGCAACCCCATCTTGCGAGCAGGACCCCCTGCCTCCTGAGCCTCTCTCCGGCCTTCCTACGAGCTCTTCGAGCTCCACCGCCTCGCCCCACTCGCTCCCTTCGAGCTCGCTCCTCTACCTCGAATCCTAGCGCTGCTAGCACTCCATACGCGTGCACTGCCACGCACGCTACTTCCGGTAGTCCCGTTGCAGCTGAAACCACCCAGGCAGGACGCCTCATTCAAGTAGCATTTAGCCGACCGCGAAGATGTTCGTGATCGAGATTTAAAGATTTTAAAGCACGGAACTCTTTTTGCCACTCTTCCTGCCGCCCCGTTCGCTCTGCATGCATCACGCGGTCACGCGTCGAGGCGCCGGTGCGCTCTTGCGCTCTTGCGAGTGCACACGGTGCGGGCATGCCCGATCCCTAAGTGCCGAACTCGATTGACGATCCCGTCCTTCGAGAGGGTCGGCTTAGTGTTATACTCGTGGGCCACTATAGACACTTAGAGGAGTAGCACGCTGGGGTTGGGGTCTGCGAGCTAAATGAGCGAGCTTGTGGTCAACGCCAGCAACATCGTCTCGCCATTGTGCTACACGATCCTCAAGCTGGAGCCGTACACGGCATGCCCGTTTGGGTGCGTGTACTGCTACAGCAGGTGGTACTCCAGAGGTCCTCCAGCGACCACCGCGCCGAGGGGGCACGTTGTCGAGCTGTTCGAGTTCACGGCGAGGTGTATTCGCAGGAGGGGCCTCAAGCCGATACCCTTCAGGCTCTCCACGCTCGTTGACCCCTTTCCGCCAGGCGAAGAGCTCAGCAGGATTAGCGAGAGGATCCTGGAGGTTGCCGAGAGGTTCGAGTACCCGCTGATAGTTAACACCAAGAGCTCGAGGATCGTCGAGGCTGAGAGCACGAGGAGGTCGCTCGAAAGGCTTCTCGACAGGGGCCTGGCAGTCGTGCAGGTATCGCTGTCGACACTAGAGGACTCGAAGGCCAGGCTGCTGGAGCCCCTGGCTCCACCTCCAAGCAGGAGGCTCCAGGCTCTCAGCGAGCTCGGCTCCAGAGGGTACCCTGTCGTCGTGAGGCTCTCCCCGTTCATACCAGGCCTCTCGCCAACCTCGGAGGAAGAAGCAGGGGAGGTGGTGTCCACACTCAGGGACGTGGGGGCTAGGCACGTGGTTGTAGAGGCTCTTAGAGTTGAGCGGGAGGGCGCGGCGTGGCTCGTGGAGAGACTGGGCCTAAGGGACCTAGAGTTCGAAGCCTACAGCATTAGAGAGGTGGGTGGCGCGCCCCCCGTGGTCAGAGTTTCGTTGGGGCAGAGGCTGGTGGCCTACAGCTCGCTATACAGGCACGCAGCGAGGCTTGGGGTGGGCTTTTCGACGTGCAAGGAGGGTCTCTTCAGATTTCACGCGGGTGACGATTGCTGTGGCGCGTACCTGCTCAGAGTAGACTACAGCTTGAGGGCAACGCTCTGGGATCTCTACAGGGCCGGAATGAACCCACTGGCAGTCGGCTGGGAGGAGCTAGATAGGGTGTGCAGACGGTTCTCCAGGCTCTGCGGGGAGCTCTTGAAGCAGTACCCCAGAGTGATTTCAAAGCCCCTGAGGTACCACGAGAGGAAGCTCCTCAGGGTACTCAAAGACCCCAGCGTGCTTCAACGCGTAGCTCCCGACGCCATTCCCGCTTCAACGTAAGATCGACTACTTGTTGCGACCTTAGGGGCTTGAGACCTCCGCCTTTGTGTGCCGTCACGCTATTACAAGCGTCTAGCACTGGGAGATGTCCACAAGCTCCGGTAGTCCTCCTAGCGCGCTTCAGGGTTTCTGGATCGACGTCTTCATACAAGTGCCAGCCTGGAACAGTAGACCGGTAGGGCAGCATGACGTCAAAATCACTCTAGATAATTCATCGGCTCCCAGCGCTACCGGCGTGGAGCCCCACCTTGCCTCGGTACCGTGCTCTTTAGCTCTTTTCTTAGCCTCTTGGTGGTGTATCAACACCTACAGCTCTACAGCCAAGTTCGTAGCAAATTCCCCCATACACAGCCCGAGTCTGGCGTGAGTAGCCCCGGAGGTGCCGTGGAGATTGAGCCTAGTGCGTAAAGCCCCTTCGGCCTCTCCCACGTCTTATCGAGAACGCGCGTGCAAAGCTGGCTCTAAGCAGTAGAGAGCCGTAGACCCGATCACGGCTTGAGCTAGCACGGCTCCGAAACGACTCTAAAGCGCCTTTAGACCAAACGCTCTCGACCACCGCTCCAACAAACTACTTCCCTCCTATCTATTTTATTAATTAACTAGGCATGCATGCTTCGAAGCGGGTGATCCGGATTGTGTTGGGTTTAGAGCTAGCTCGCTGCGCCTAAGCCCGGAATCGTGCTCCTAAGCCCCTTCATACCGCTAACGTAGAGCCGGTAGAGCCTGCACGTGGATGCAAGCACTAGTGGGCAGGCATTTAGTCAGGCCGTCCGCAAGGCGGTCGGCGATTGAGGACGCTACTGCCCTCCGCACCGCGTGCATCAAGGGGTTCGCGTCGCTCGAACGAGCGATCTCGCGAAAGAGTCAGCGCACCGTTGGGAGCCTAGGTGCAGCGACCCCGGGACAACCTTAAATAGTTCGAGGCTACTCTGTGTAGTCCCGCTGTGGGTGGGCTTCTGTGGAGGTTGTAGATAAAATCATTGTTGGCAAATACGTTGTAACTCTAGACGGCCTCAACAGGGTTATTCCTAGAGGTGCTGTAGCCGTTAGGAATGGTGTTATTGTTGACGTAGGCGAGTACGATGACATCAGGAGGAGGTTTAGAGCCGACGAGGTTATCGAGCGATTGAACCACGTAATCGTGCCGGGTCTCGTTGACTGCCACACGCATACGCAGCAGTACCTGCTTAGATCGGCCATAACCGATGAGATGCTTCAACTGCCCCCCGTGTGGACCAAGGTCCTGGTGCCCTTCGAGAACATGATGACCCCTACGCTGGCCAGGCTGTCAGCGCAGGCAAGCATAGTCAACATGTTGAGAAACGGCATAACCTACTTCATAGAGGCTGGAGCCCCCTACCCCGACATCTTGGCTGAGGAGGTGGCTAGAGCGGGCATTAAGGGCGTGGTCACGCTCGCCACGTACAACGTTCTCGAGGACAGGTCTTGGAGTGCCGAAGAGGTTTTGAGAAGAGCCGAGAAGCTGTACAGGGAGTGGAGCGGTAGGAGCGGTGTACGCGTGTGGATGAGCATCAGGCAGGTAATGATGGCCTCAGAGGACCTGGTGGAGGGAGCCATCGAGCTGGCCAGGAGGCTTAACACGGGTCTCACACTCCACCTGGCTGAGTACCAGGGGGAGGTTGACTACACTCTAGCCAGGTATGGCAGGAGACCCCTGGAGTACCTACTCGAGAGGGGGCTTGGGGGCATCAGGACTACCGTTGTAGCTCACGGCGTGTTCCTGTCGCCAAGGGAGGTAGAGTGCGTTAGGAGGTTCAAGCTCGGAATCTGCTGGTGCCCGACCGTGGACTCGTGGCTCATGGGCATCCACTGGGCGTGCCTAAGTGATTTGAGTGGCGCTGTGGTGGGTATTGGTAGCGATGGGGGTGCGTGGAACCGCCTCGATCTGCTGCACGAGGTTAAGGTAGCCAAGGCCATAGCGAAAGCCGTAAGCAATGCCATTGCCTACTACAAGGTGGGACTCGACTCGCAAGCGCTGCTGGAAATGGCAACGGGATCTAGAGGCCTCGTTACGGGCGAGCGTGTGGGGAGGTTGGAGAGGGGGTACTCGGCAGATCTCGTAGTGCTCGACGTAAAGCACGTCAGGAACGCGCCCCTGCACAATCCTGTAGACCTGGTGGTGAACTACGTGGAGGGTGACAGCGTGAGTGACGTTATCGTAGATGGTAGGTTCGTCGTGAGGGAGGGAGAGGTACTCACCATAAGTGAGGAGAGGGTGGTCGAGGAAATCTTGAATCGAGAGGACGAGATCAGGGGGATTCTCGGAGAGCTGGTGCGGGGACTAGGGTTTTCCACGACAGTTTCTACGCAATGCCCGTAGCAGTTTCTGCGTAATGCTTATAGACACCCCACACCCCGATTCGTAGCGTGCAACACCCGAGGTGGGCTGCTGTGGGTGCTGCCCGTAGCGAGAGGGTGGAGGACAGGGAGTTCGCCCTATCACCCGTACCTCTTTCAGCCAAGCTGCCCCTCGTGGCGACTGTAATGCTCTGGGCCGGCTTGACGCTGGATCCCTCAGCACCCTACTTAGCCTCGTGGTGGGGGAGCACATACCCGTTTGCAACGCTAGTGCTTGGGACCATAACTGCAACGGTAGTCCTAAGCCTGTTCTCCTCGCTGTCTGCATACATAGCGTCCAAGGAGGGTCTCACGTATGCGCTTGCAGCCGAGAGGGTGTATGGTGCGCAAGGCGTTGCGATCCCCTCCCTGTGGGCGGGAGCCGTTTGCGTGGGGTGGCTGGCATTCTCCATAGGCGTTGTTGCTGAGGGTGTCGTCCAGCTACTAAGGCTGCCGGGAGAGCACCCATACTACGTGGTTGTGGCGCTACTAACGCTGGTTTTCTCCTCAACGGCCTATCTTGGCGTGAGGCACATACTCAAGCTCTCCTACATCGGCGTACCCCTACTCGTGGTGCTAATCGCGTCGGGAATAGCTTTGGCCGTCTCCAGATGGGGTCCACCGAGCACGGGGTACCTGGATGCGAAATCCCTGCCCGTAGTCTTTGGGCTGGTCCTGGGAACCTTTGTGAACGGCTCCATAGTGCTCTCCTTCGACTACCAAAGGTTCTGTAGGAGGCCTAGGGACGCTATCATCACGGCCTTTACGAACTTCCTGGGCTTTTGGAGCTTTGTGATAGTGGTCTCCGCAGTTCCTGCTGTGGTAGCCGGCATGAACCTCTACGACACCTACGGGTCCCTAGGGCTCCTGCCACTAGCCGTGCTAACCCTCCTCGTACTGGCTTGGACCTCTGCCGACAACCAGCTGTACTCAGCGTCACTCTCGTGGACCCTAAGCGCGAAGGTTCTCGGGAGGATAGTAGATAGAAGGAGGATTGTCGTAGCTGGAGCCCTGCTAACAGTAGTCTTAGCCACGATCAAGCTGCATGCGTTCGCCTTGCAGTGGTTGAGCATGCTAACAGCCATATCGCTACCAGCAGGAGTCATCGTATGGACGGAGTACTACATTGCATCAAAGCTGAAGCCTAGAGAGGAGCCATACAGGTGGAACGTAGCGGCATTTATCTCCTGGACTCTAGGAAGCATCGCCATCTACTGCCTCTACGTACTGAAGGGCCTATGGTATGGAATCCCCATAGGCTTTCTCGTAGCATTTCTATCGTATCTCGCACTGCGCAGCTTTTTAACAAGACACCTCCTGAGGTAGACAGCCCCACCTTCTAATACGATTGCTGCAATCCTCCCTGCAAAGCAGCAGTATTGGCATGTCCCCTTCGAGCTTGGCTAAAACAACTCACCCCCTCACTACGAGCAGGTCCCACTACACTCGTTGTGTGCCCTCCAGAATCTGGCTACCTGCGAACCTCCAAACCCCTAGGGAACCGTGAATAGAGGGAGAGTTCCTCGCGCTCTTGAGCGGATTTCTCTTTGATTGAACAGCGGCACTACTCGAACCCGTCTCCTCGCGAATCTACCACCTCTCCTGCCCCGCTTGCAGTTCTGCTGCCAACCGCTCTACTCAACGTGCCACCCCACAACGCATTGTAGCACGCTAGCTTGCAAGCTGGTTGTTTGAACGGGACACCGTCTGAGGGGTGTGAGCAGGGAGCAGGGATTCGAGGGCTTGAGGTTCCAGCGGGGGCAGCTGCATTTAGAAGTCCCTCCAGGCCCGTTTGCAGCCGGAAGGCTCACGCTTTCCAAGAGATCGCTCGAAAGCCGGTTGGAAGACTCAGCTGGCTGAGGGGCTTTCGAGCTGGCATCGGGGATCCTCGCCCTCTCGATGCGCTTTCGACAAGCTCTTCGAGCTGTCCCCTGAAAAGCTCCCAGCGAGTCCTCTCGACGGGATCCACAACAGGCTCCCAACAAGAGCGCTTCGAGCAGCTCTTCCAGCCGCTACCTCAACCGGGGATTGTCCGTGCGGCTTGCCCGACCGCGCTCCCCACTCGCTAGTTGCTACCTCCTCTCCTTGGGCTTCACCCTAATGGCGAACTCTGAAGTCTTGCCACCCCGAGGGCTCACGCCATGGTAGTGGTTGAAGACGCTGTGGCACTTGGGGCACTCCAGCATTCTAACGGTGTAGAAGCGGAACCTCCACGGTTCCCTAAGGAGCTTGAACCCCGATGCGTCAGCCTCGTAGTTGCAGTACGGGCATTTAACCATGGCTCCCATGCCCCCTCCTCACGACAATCTTGCCGCTTCTGGTAACCCACTTGATCTCGCTCGATCTCGTCGCTCTCATCGAGCTCTAGAACCCTCCTAACCCCAGGAGGCTGTTCTGCCATGCATGCCTACGCTGGTCGGGGCCAGCACGGACACGAACACCGCGAGCACCACTGCAAAGAGTTCTGTTAGGCACATAATAAAAATATTGATTCCAAAACCAGTTAATCTTGCAAACTATCTGGCGTGGTGAGCTTCGTGAACTCGCATCGCCCTCTTAAACCACTAAAGGAGCTTGCATTGAAGAGGTTCAGAGGCCTTCCGATCGAGCCTGGCGTGTATGTCGTTTTCTGGATTAGGGGAGGAGGGCCTGTACGCATTCCCAGGATTCTAGGCGTTGACGAGAGGGGCATCCTCTACGTTGGCTCTACAGGTAGGGGTGGAGGTGACGAGAGGCGCGCCAAAAGCAGGAGGGGATTGAGGGGCAGGATTAGGAGTCTGTGGATCAGCATCGAGATGGCTTATGGTCGCAGAGAGAGGAGACGGTACCCACACACCCTCGGCCCCTCCCTAGCTTATACGGGACTGCATAAAGCCGTTGGAGTCGATGATCTGTGGATCTACTACAAGGTGTTCGGTGCGCGCGAAGCAGTGCACCAGGAGAGGCTGGCGATACTCGAGTACGCAAGGAGGTACGGCGAGCCGCCACCTCTGAACCTCCAGGTGGGGAGGCGGTACTTCATGATACTTGGCCTCGGGGAGCTCAATAGGTCCAGACTTTCGGTTGAACTGGATCCCGACCTCCGTTCGGTTCTGGGACTATAGGCTTGGAGCTCCCTCCCCACATCAAGGTTCGAAACGACGGCGCTCCGTCATCGAGTGCAGGCGGCATCGCTCGCGGCTCCCGCTAGAGGGGCTTGAGGGTTTGCCAGACCCGTGCGAGGAGGTCCAAGGAGCGGTTGGAGGAGCGGTTTGGGGCTAGTTGCTCCCTCCGGGGGAGGCGAAGGGATTGGAGGAAGGGTGAAAGAGGTCGAAAAAGGAGGCGAGAGAGACCAGCTCTTCTTTAGAATTCTCGAGCGGGGCCCTCACCCAATTTCTTGCAAGTGCTTCAACTCTCCACGAACCTCTATTTTGCAGAAGTGGGCATTGCACAGTGCCGACCTCTAGGAAACCCCTATCGCTCGCCTGGGAGACTGTAGCTTGGGGCTTCGAGCCAACTACAGTTTCACTTGGAAGAGGGGCTCTTAATAGTACATGAGAACGCTGAGAGCCAGCAGTTTTAGCTGCTGACGGGTGCTTGAGGGCTCTCAGAACTGAGGGCGGAACAGGCATCTCACCATGGACGATCTCGACAAGGAGCCGACAAAAAGACCCCGACACCAGCGCCGAGGTCTGACCCTCGCTCATGCGTTCCAGAAGCTCCTGGAAAACATGCTTATAAGGTAAGAATAAGACTTAGGTCTTTTCTTACGAGAAACAACGAAGAGTCTTTCTCTAATTCTGCTTTAAAAAAGTTTTTTAATAATAATAATTTTTATTTAATCTCGCTAGCCTGGGCCTTCACTAAGCGCTCCTGAAGGCCCTCAAATAGGGCGCAAGAGGCTTTTTAAGGCAATTCTTAACTAAAGCAGTAAAGGGTTGCAATATTAAGGGAGGGTCTGTTGTAAAGGTTTTTTCATAATAAAATAATTAAGATAATGGGGCTCTAGAGTTGTTGTTCTCTCTGAAGCTAAAGTTCTTGAGCTTAGGCGGGTGGAACTTGACGAAGAGTAAGAAGCTCGGCCCTCCTAGGGGACTGGACTTTTATATTAAGTGGTCTTTCGGCAATTGGGCAGAGGAAATTACTTATAAGGTCTGCCAAGAGGTTCTCGCTCGAGAACTCAACATTCAAGTCTATCGCTACGGCTATTCAGCTGGTCGCATCCCCAAGAACTTAAAGGAGTTCGAAGAAATAATGAGGGAGAAAAATGAACTCGAGAGGTTGGGTAAGAGGCCCAATTTCCTTCTCTTCGACTTGGACTTCGCAAGAGCTAAAGAGCGGGAACTCTCTCAGATAATGAGGAAGCCCGACGAAGAAATCGGCGATCTCGTTAAGGAGGCAGTTCTCGGCCTCGAAGTAGAACAAAGCATGTGGTTCGTCAAGCGCGCTAAGGGGCCTCTCAGCTTCACCGTCAAGGAAGAAGATGTGGTCCGCTTGAGAAGCTGGCAGGAGAGGTTCGGAGTCCCAATAGTGATATTCCAGGTGTTCTTAGACGAAGTTCACGCCTGTCCATTAGATGAGGTGATAAGTGGGAAGAAGCCACGTCGCGACCCCGAGACAAAAAAGCTCACATATTTTCACCCTATCTCTAAGTGGACTCGCTTGGCCGATATTGAGGGGGTAAACTTTGAAGCAAAGGTGGAGGTCGATGAAAGGGGCAAGCTAGTTCCATTCGTCATGCTCGTTGGAGGGGAACTCACTAACGTGAATCTTGAAGGAGTCCAAAGGCTTCGTGCTCGCTTCAGGAGAAAAACATAAATTCGCTTGATGAAAAGTCGATACCCTGTGAGCCCCTTGGCTCTACGAGGGCTTGTCGAGTGCGTTTATAGGGCGCTCTCTGTCAAGAGGCAAGAAGTCCTAACAGCCATTCAAGGAGAGCTAGTAAAGACAGGCTTCAAGATCGAGCGCATGGATCCCAATATATTATTGTGGCAGGTGGCTTACGGCGCTGTCTTGAAGTTGATCCTGTACGGGCTGGTGGAGAAGCGCTTTGACTTGCCTAGCTTGAACGAACTAAATGTTAGTAAGCTGGTTGAAGGATTCAAAGAAGCTTACAAGATCTCGAGGCTAGAGGCCTTCAAGCCCTCTTGGATAGATCGTGGCCTATCGCTAATCGAGCCTTCAAGGTTGCGAGACCCCCTTCGAGAGGCCGTCGAGACGATCGTGACTCGCACCTCTAGCGATGAGTTAAGCAAGCTCTACGAGGAGCTCGTGCCTCAAGAGGAGAGAAGGAGGCTCGGAGAGTTCTACACGCCCAAGCCTATAGCGGAGTTCATGGTTCGATGGATCTTAAGGGAACGAAGCGATTACGTGCTCGACCCTGGCGTGGGCTCGGGTACCTTCTTGATCGAGGCGCTTCATCGCTTAGAGGCGCTTGGCTCGAGCACAAGTAAGGCAGTCTCCCAGCTCTATGGAGTTGACATAAACCCACTCGCTGTCCTCATGACCACTATAAACCTCTTGATCCGCGCTCCTAATACGAGTCCTCGCATATTTCTCGCAGACTTCTTGAAGTTGAATGTTTTGAACGCGCTTCATTTGGGTTTCGAGAAGACCTCCTTTGATGCCATAGCTTGCAACCCCCCTTATACTAGGCATCACGAGCTCCTCACTCCATACAAGGAGGAGATAGCACGGATAGTCGAGGCCGAGGCTGGCGAGCCCCTGAGTCGTCTGTCGAGCATCTATGTCCATTTCTTCATCCATGCCTATCAGTTTCTCAAGGACGGGGGGAGGCTAGCCTTCATAACGCCGAGTGAGTGGATGGAGGCAGACTACGGCGTTGCACTAAGGAAATTCTTGGCCAAGAGGATGCACGTGAAGTCTATAGTGCTCTTCGATGAAAGGGTACTTGCCTTCTCTGGCATTCTAACGAGGGCGTGCATAATGCTCGCCTCCAAGGAGGAGCCCCGTAAGCGCACTCTCTTGATAGAGCTGAGGACTTGGCCTTCGGTCAGCGAATTGATTGAAACCGTGGAAGGCGGCATGGAGGGAGACTACGGATGGGGCAGAGCAAAGCTATGCGATTTAACGAGCGTGGACCCCTCTGCAAAGTGGACACCTCTCTTTAAGGCGGTCGTTGGGGGCGTGAGACCAGACTTCATGACCAAGCTCGGCGCTCTGGCTAGAGTCTCGAGGGGGATAGCAACGGGAGCAAACGAGTTCTTCACACTGAGCGAGGGGGAGGTCAGAGCCTTCGGGATAGAGCGCGAGTACTTGAGACCCGTCGTAGCGGCCGCTCGCTATCTCAAGGGCTACGACTTCACGAAGGAAGATTGGGAGTCGCTTAGGAGAGAGGGTAAGAAGGTCTACTTGCTCTGGTGCTTCAAGCGAAGAGAAGAGCTTCTCGGAACGTCGGTCTTGAAGTACATTGAGAGAGGAGAGGCGAAGGGCTTCGATAAGCGCTACTTGACACGTCACAGGCACGTGTGGTATTGGGTCGAGAGGAGAGACCCACCCGATGCCTTCCTGGTCTACATGTTCAGGAGCAGGTTGCGCTTCGTCTACAATAGCGCGAGGGCTCACGCCCTGAACACCTTACACTATGTTTACTTCAATGAGGGGGTAAGAGATGAAGCGAGCATCAAGGCAGTACTCGCATACTTGAACTCGAGCATCGCCTTTGAGCTCGCTAAGAGCGCGCTCAGGGTCTACGGAGGTGGAATGTACAAGCTCGAGCCCGAGGAGGCCATGGAAGTGCCGTGCATCGACCCCCGCAAGTTGAGCCCTAGATGGCGCGAGAGGTTAGCAGCGCTATTTGACGAGCTGTGCGCTGCGGCGAGAAGAAACAGGGAGAGCGAGGCCCTCCAACTATTAGATGAAGAGCTCAAGGGGCTTCTTGGCTTTTAAGGCTCCCTTTAGGGAAGTCACGTTTCGGCTTGGGCTCCGCCTTGAGCTTGAGTGCATCATCTGAGGCCTTCGTTTTTTTGTTTCCCAGAAGCTCCTGAGAAGCATTACTAAGCTATAGCTGTCAAGCAACGCAAAGAGTGTTCTTGGGTCCTGCGATTCCCTCCTAGGTTCTCAGCTCAAAGGGCAACGTGGTCGATAGCGAAATTTCGTTATTCGTAACCCGATCTCGACGAGGCTCCTTGCATGTACCTTTTAATCCCACGCCCCGCTTCTCGAAGGGTTCTAGCAGCACCAGGGGCAGGGGGTGCAGCCTCCAGAAGGCCACTAGGTGGTTCCCTGATGGGGGCTACATCAGCCCCTCTAGCTCCCTCAAGGCCTCTTTGAGCCTGTCGACGGCCCTCACGATCCTGTCGGGTGCTATGCCGATGAAGATCTCCTTGAGCCTCTCGCGAACGGCATCGTAGATCTCTTGGGCGTTCTCGCTCGAGGCCCTCTCGCCCAGCTCTACGACGAAGAAGCCATCGTCGAAGGCCGCCTTCCTCGCGTGCTCGGTCAGGCCCTTTGCGACGAGGATCCTCAGGTGCGGCAGCTGGTAGAGCTGTAGCACCCTGCCGAATTCCTGGTCTACAACCGTTCTGTCCACGTCCTTGTCCCAGTTCTTGCAGGACACGTAGACCCTGAACTGGGCTCCCCGAACGTTCTTGACGGCCCACACGTCGACCTCAACGTCGCCGCCCTTGGCCGGCAGCCTGACGTTTGTATGCACGCTGACCTCCTCCCCGCCCTAAAGGGCGAGGGTTCCCTCTAGGGGGTTCATCGGTTCCCCGCATCTATTCGGGTTTACATCTGTCATCTGCGGGGCAGTTCTAGGAATGCGTTTTATCACAGGATTTATGAGTTGTATGAATTTATCGCGAGCCTCTTTACCACCAAGTAGGTTTAACCAATGCTGAGTATTAGTAGCGCTACTCTGTGGTCTCTCGGAAGCTTTCTCAGGCTCTCTACAAGACCTGTCAAGTCCTCTCTGGCAACTGCGTACTGGTTTTGCTTAGCGAGCACTACGATTTTATGTGATGTCTTCTTAGCCCAGTCCTCAACTATGCTTCTAGCCTTCCTGTGAAAGTGCCTTACCCTCTCCCTGATACCCCTCCTCCTGAGCCAAGCCATGTACCTAGGGCTAGAGTACTTCTTCTGCAGACTCTCAGCCAGCCTCTTGTAGTGTAGAGCCTTCTCAATTTGGGTCTCGAACCTGTACTCGAACACGGAGTTGCCCACGACAACGTGCTTCTCGTTGATATCTACAGCTAGAACCCCTCTAGGAGCGTACTTGTCTGGTTTAGGGACGCGCTTAGAGATGTGGAGAACGAGCTTGCCGTCCCTGTAGACCAGCCTAGCGTCTCCATTTGGATAGCCATCGTACCTCCTGTCCCAACCGATAACCCTCAGCTTCAGCCCGCCGAGTAGCTCAACGTGCTCTCCCTTAATTCTGTAGCTGTATCCATGCACCAGCCAGATCCTGGGATTCTTAGCTGTAGGTACTCTACCTCTATTCGGGTTCCTAAGCCAAGACTTAGCAATAGCTAAAGCCTCCCTGTAGCAGTCAATCGCTATTTTAGAGGGTAAATTGAATTTCTCTTAAGCGTGTTGTAGAGTAGCTTGTGTGCTTTGCCTAGTGATAAAGTCTTATTCTCAATTAACACTCTAATAGAGTGGTTGAGTGCGTCTTTATACCTCTTCATGAGGCCTAGTAGCTGTTGATAGGAATCAGGCTCAGGGCTGACCCTCATCTTTATGGTTCGGGTCAGCACTCCCTCACCGCCCAGAGACATGGCTACTCCACCTTGTGCCTCTCTACTCTAACCTTTTTACCGCAACTCGGACACGTAGCCAGAATCAACCTACCCATGTAGTCCCAGACGTGACCACACCGCGGGCACTTAACCTTAACCACTACTAACACCACCAACACTACTAACGCAAGACCCCTTATAAGCTTTTCCGCTCATCCCCGCCCTGAAGGGCGAGGCTTTCAGCTGTAAAGCTGGCTAACGGGAGGCCCTTGAAAGCAATCTCCCACTACTGGAGGAAGAGGATAGCCAGGTACCAGTCCACTCTAAACAGGTATGGCTTGAAGACTTCTAGGAGGCTTAGGCTGATGTACTCGAGGTGGAGGAGGCAAATCAAGAGCTACATCGACGGCAAGGTCAGGCAAGCCATTGAGTGGTTGTATAGCGTGGGAGTATCAACAATTAAAGTCGGTTACCCGAAGTACATAGCCCAGGAGAACGAGACTTCAACAACGTTCACGCGTGGACATACGGCTACCTACTGAGGAGAATCTACGAGGTTGCAGAGGAGTACGGTATGAGAGTCGTATATGTCAGCGAAGCCTACACGTTATCGAAGTGCCCGCTACACGGAGAGGGATGCGGGAGAAGGATTAAGAGAGGGCTCTTCAAGTGCACAACGCTGAACAGGGTCTTCAACGCAGACCTCGTAGGAGCATACAACACGCTCACAACCATAACCCCGAGCCCCGAAAGGGGTAGGGGTAACGGGCCGGAGACCTGGCCTGGGGCTAAACCCTCAGAAAGAGGGGTTGTAGCCCCAAACCTCCCCGCACTAGCAGGAACCCTCGCCCTTTAGGGCGGGGAGGAGGTCAG
>Ga0105154_1000105_pt1 | contig 36461 bp, 35 predicted proteins | sample SSWtaG_FD_89672 | JGI IMG/M metagenome (GOLD analysis project Ga0105154, IMG submission 89672) | Hot spring microbial communities from Sandy's Spring West, USA to study Microbial Dark Matter (Phase II) - SSWsed_matched | ecosystem: Environmental > Aquatic > Thermal springs > Hot (42-90C) >... | reverse complement strand
TTACAGCAAAATTAATATTCAGCCAAAATAACCAGAAAATATGAAAGGGCCGGTAGTTCAGTCTGGAATGAACGCCTGACTTGCACTCAGGAGGTCGGGGGTTCAAATCCCCCCCGGTCCACTAAGCGAAACTTAGGTACTTTTCATTAGCTTGCGGAATATTTTAATTAGCCCATTTGATTACCCTACTTTTTCTCCTCTAAATAGTTGAGTGGATTTTTTATGAACTCGCTGTATTCTTTTTCAACTCTCTTTATGTCCCATCGCTCTATCTCAGTGTACTTTTGAGCTGTGGACTCTGCGGCATCCTTCACTGTTCCAACGATGTCAGCGTAGCCCGATTGGGTGTTAACTTCAACAACATACGTGCCGTTTTTCAGGTGGACTAGAACCCATGCATGGGGAATTTCTTCGTCATGTACGGAAAGTGTCCCGCGCCCCATGCTAACTTTGCAGCCCTTCTCTTCCAGGTACTTCATTAGGATTGCGCTTTTTTCGCCGCAGCCGATCTTAGCTCTAGGCGGTCGATATTCCTCCTTAAAACACACTTTTTTCAAAATCTCCTTTAGGGCGTCAAGATCGGTCACGTCGAAGAATAGTTCTCCACCAAAAAGATATTGACAGGGCGTAACCCAGATGATATCCTCCCTCGTAACAGATTCAAATCTGCCATCAGAATACCAAGTTACATAGGTGACTACCCTAGTAACCCTCACTAGGGGAATTATAAAGAAAAGTGAAAACGTAAGCAAAACGCATAAGACTGATATAAGGATGCTTTTTAGCGAGAGTATTTGCAGTCTCTCCTTAATTTTCGTCTGATATAGCATTTATGCCTTAAAGGGTTAAAAACTTTTTCTTCGCTTTTACTCAAGTGGGATTTTTACCCATCAAGATTTAAGGCTTTCAAAGTTGCAGTTGCTTAAACCCTCAGATGCGAATAAGCTCCAAAAATATTAAGGATAAAAAGATCTGATAGAATGCATAATGAGCGTCTAATCCCCAATCTTCATTTTTAACCTATTGTGAGGTTTTCTAAAGAGCGGAAAAATAAGGGAAATTTACGGAGGAAATCCGGCTTAGATTCTAAATATTTTTGCAGGCTTTCTCAACTTCGGGAAATGTGATGCTAAATTTAACTTAATTGCTGACCTTTAGCAATTAATATATGTTTGAGCAGTAAGTCTATGTAATAGCGTTTAGGAGTTAGAAAATTATGGATTGTAGATCCAGCATTGAGCGTTTTCTTATGGAGATTAGGGAAGAGATGGGTGGGATTCCGAAAGACTTGCATATAACGAGGATGCTTGGCGCTTTAGTTGCAATATCTAATGGTAGGGTGATTAAGGTGCTGGAGCCATGTCTAAAATACTGCCCGCTAGCGCATAAACAATATGATTTCGGGGAGGATTTGAGGGCTGGCGTAAAGAGGGCTTTCGAATATAAGATCTCGGCTTTTGGATATTTTACCTGCGGGAGGGAGCTGTGTAGGGAGGATATAGCGATCCCCTACGGTGCTTCCGAGATGATGATGTATGCCTTAAAGAAGGGAGGCATAGATGCAGCTGTCGTTGTCTGTGATGGTGCCGGAACTGTTGTTACAGATAATCCATCTTTAGTTCAGGGCATCGGCGCAAGAATGAACGGGGTCTTCTACACATCGCCAATAGATGAAGTCATAAAAAGAATTGAGAAGATGGGCGGCCACGTTATCTTCCCGGAAACGGCAAAGATAGATCAGATTGCCGGATTAAGGAAATCTATAAAATTAGGTCATAAAAGGATTGCTGTGACGATTAACGGTTTCGCTGGAGAAGACTTAAGTGAGATTAGGAAATTAGAGGATGAAAGTGGCTCCACAATCTACATTTTAGTTGTATGCACGACTGGGGTTAACAAGGAGAGGGCTGAGGAAATCGCAAAATATGCAGACCTTGCTTGGAGCTGTGGTTCACTCCATATGCGCGAAATAGTTGGAAAAAAGGCGAGAATACAAGTGGCGACAAAAATACCGGTATTTATTTTAACAGAGAAGGGAATAATCTTCCTCTCAAACTATTCCTCCCAAGACTTAAGAGAACTTGTCAAAAAGAATAAAAAGTATTTAATTTCCGGCTTACATATGTTAATGAGGAATTATATGAGGATAGAGATGGGAAACTTCTCTACATATCTGGGAGAAGTGGAAGAATTGCCCATAAGAGTTGAGGATGAACCTAAACCATTAATTTAGATATTTAAGACTTCCATTGTTTCTAACAGTATTTCCCCTTTAAAGGAAAACTTTCTAGCATTATTTTCAGGAAATAAATCGTAATCTATTTATGCAGCCGGCGAGTCTTAGTATATCCACAGCGTCTTGGTGAGGCCCCTGGAGACTTAAATATGTGGATGGGTTTCCTGAGGTCTTATCCAAAAGTGTACTTTGAAATGCTAGCATCCTCTCTCCTTTTAATGATAAATATGAGTTTAGTCTCGGCTTTTCTGCCTATTTTTGCCCATGAACTGGACCCGTCAGGTATATTAGTTGGCCTTGTCTCCTCAATGTGGTTTATCTCTAGAATTTTCATGGAGGTGCCTTCAGGGATTCTGGCCGATAAGATCGGTAGGCGCCTCCTCTTAATATTGGGTTTGGCCCTATCTGCAGTAGGGGCTTTTCTCTGCTCACTGGCTAATGTTATACATGTGTTAATAGTTGGGAGAGCCCTTTGGGGTTTAGGGACAGGCTTGTTCTTTATGAGCAGCTCAGCTTTAATATTTGATATATTTCGTTCCGGTAGGGGGAGGGCGCTTGGAACATTTCAGTCAATAGAATTCATAGGGAGCTTCATTGGGGCTCCGATAGGTGGTTTCATGGCGGGCGCCATAGGTTATAGGGGAGTCTTTACGGTTTCAGCCATATTAGCTGCTATATCATTTATGATAGCCTATTTTTCTAGGGAATTGCGGCGGACAGAAAATAGTGGGCTTAAGGAACGTATGTCCCTATACTCTTTTAGAGAGGTTCTTCCGGGAGCAAAAAATATTGGTCTCACAGCAATCTATATTGGTTCATTCTCAAGAATGTTTATTTGGAATGGTGTAATAGGCACTGTTCTCCCATTATACTTAAATCTTTACTTAAGCATACCAATTGAGACCATAGGTATAATTGTGAGTGTGCGAACACTGGGTATAATAATTTCTACAGCTGTTTCGGGTAGCCTCTCGGATAGGTTTGGGAGAAAGCCTGTAGTGGTTGCAGGCATGCTAGTTGAAGCCCTATCTCTATACGCTTATACGTTCTTATATACCTCAGACCTTATCTCTCTCGTCTCTCTTATAGAAGGGTTTGGGCGCGGGATGGTTCTCACGTCTTTAATGACGTTACTCTCTGACATAGCACCCTCATCCCTTAGAGGAAGCGCCTTAGGCATTTACCGAACTTTTATGGATATTGGAGGCTTCACCGGCCCAATATTTTTTATGTTAATTTATGAAAAATTCGGTTCGTTCTTATCCTTCTTTTCAGCTGCAGCAATAATTCTTATAACATCCATTATAATCCTACTTGCTAAAACATCAAAAGAAAATCAGTTATCACCGTAAATCTTTTCCCAAAAATAGTGCACCACTTTAATAGTCAACAAATTTGTTTCCTAAAGACTTCAGCTCAAGTACATTTTCAATTTCCTTTTTCCTTAGAAACTTTGTCATTCAGGTCTAGAAGGATGTCGGAAATTCCAAATTATGGCATCATAAGGGTGGACAAGACTTTTATTTTTTAGAAGCATTTTTCTTTGATGTGGAAACAACCTTATTTGGTGATATTGTGGGTTACGAGTTACTGAGAAAAAGAGCTCTATCGTTTCTGAGGGATGCTAGGAGCGATTTTGAGCATGGTGATTATGACCTAGTTCTATTTCATGTTGAACAACTTATACAGCTGTATTCAAAGTATCTGCTTTATAAAAGGGTTGGTGATTACCCGAAAACGCACTCAATCGTTAGGTTGCTTAAAGATGTTGCAAAAGTGTATGATTCAAAAGAGCTAAACGATTTTCTAAGTAGAAATCTTGAAGCAATTTACCTGCTTGAAGAGGCGTATATTTCATCACGTTACTTACCTAGGGAATATGACGAAGATATTGCGGTTAAGGTGTTAAAACTTGGAGAAGAAATTCTTGAGGTGTTTAGATGTCTGGAATCACTCTAATGGATCTAGAGATCGAACATTATAGGACTAGGAGGATCTACTTGGAAAACGCAATAGAGTACTTAAGGAAAATCAAAAATACTTGTAGGACATTTGACCCGAACTGCAGACTGGTCGTTTTTGGAAGCTATGTTCGCGGTAATATGAAGCCCGATAGTGACATAGATGTGCTACTAATAACAGATTACGCCAATAACGCTCAATATAGGGGGAAGCTACGCGCGGCAATCGCTAAAGACATAGGTCTAGTGACACCATTCGAAATACACATCATATCCAATGAAGAGTATGAAAATTGGTATAGGAAATTTATAGATGTTCAGCAAGAAATATAGTTGAACCTTCTCAGCTGAGCGATTTATCATGCTTTTCTGTTCTAAACCATAAAAATTATTACTCTTGCCAACTCATATTTCATATGAGCAGCTGAGGGAACTTGAACAAAAAACCTCAAGTAATCATTACCTTAGCTTTAATACTGTTCTCACTTTATCTTACGGCTTACGCTATTATAGTCTATAAGGTAGCATCTAAGTATATCATTGAGTTTAATAGCGACTTATGCTGGAGAACTTCACCAAGCGGTTCACTATTTCCTTGGCCTAGAGAACCGGGTATGCTCCAGGCCTTATCAAAAGTTAATGAAATTGATAAGTTCATTTACTACCATCTCATTAAACCATTTACCCTACTCATACTATCTCTAATTGCATTGATCGTAACTAGCATACTCATCCTTAAATTACTTGAGCATCTAAAATGAAATTCTCCAGCCTTAGAGCTTTATTGTATGAAAATTAGCAATATTACAAAGATTTTTACGGATAAAACTTCATCCGGAGATATTAATTGGATTAGATAGTGTTACTGGGATTCTAAAACCAAAATATTATTTGGAGGATGAGCTTAAGACGAAGATTTAATAAAAAATTAACGGAGGGAGATGAGAACCATTTATTGATTGGCTTTTCATAAGGAAATTGCTATTAGATCAAAATTCTTTTTCTTCTTTTAAATCCGGGAAGGGTCTTTTGGTGGAAATCCGAAGTTTACTTCTATTAATTTCGTATTGCTGTGTCCCAGCTCCAGCTTTTTCAGCTGCTTCAAGCATAATTCTCCAGTCAGGCGCTACATGTGTTGCGCCGGGTGTAGCCTTCCATCTTAGTCGGGCGATCGCATTAAATTTTTCAGCCCCCTATTCATTACTCCCGCCGCTTCAGCCATTGAACCTGGTATTCCAGGCGAATTATTCACCATGTCTATGCATGCTCTGTCAACGGCTACCAGATCCCTTGAAGCGAATACTCCGAGATCTGGGACAATGGGTATCCCTACAAATGGGTCTCAGTCGCAGAGCGGAACTATATCCATGGCAAGGTTAATGAATACGCATTTATCCCCGAAAAACTTGACGATACCGGCTGCAGCTTCCCCAATTCTTGCCTCCTGCTCTAGTATATCTGGAAAACTTCGTGATTTAAATGCTCCCTGCGTGCAGTAATCTATACAAAATGCGCAGTCAATACATTTCTCCGGGATTATCTGAGCTTTCCCATTGGATAGAATTATTGCATTCGCTGGGCATGCTGATACACATTCGCCACATCCATTACACTTCTCTTGGTCTATCTCTAATTTAGCGTTATGATGTATCCACCATTTTCCCTGTTTTGATTGGCATCCTACACCAATATTTTTTAGGGCTCCACCTACTGACATAACATCGTGGCATTTGAAGTGGGCTAGGCTAAGCAGTATGTCGGCTTCAGCTATCGCTGGGGCAATATAAACTTTCTTAATAAAGGTTCCATTAATGTCAAATTCAACTGATTTTAAGCCTTTGGGCGCATCGGCAAATATAACGGGGCATCCCATGGTTTCCGACGTGAAACCATTCATGGCAGCTGTCTCCAATCCTTCTTTAAGGCTTCTCCTAGACCATAAAGCTTCACCAAACTCATCATAAAGCACTCTTCCACCTGAGAATAATGTGTCACAAACAAAAGGTTTGCCGCCCAACTCCTTAGTTTTATCAACAACCTTCCTAACATAGATTGGCCTAATATAATATTGCGTATAACGCTCACCAAAATGTATCTTCACGGCCACAGTATCCCCCGGCGAAATAATCTCTCCAAGTAGTTTACCAGCCATCTCCTTAGTTTGATACACAAGACTGTGAGTATACCATTTAGTTGGCGGAACCCTGGGAATATAATCTATTGGAACATTAGCACTTACAAAGTAAACTTTAGAGCCCATTTTTATTTCCCTCCCTTCTCTAAAAAGGATTTAAATCTTTAAATTTTTTGGCAGATCAAATTCCATTTACCGATAGATCGACCTTAATTAGGATTCCTAAGCAGCAGATTACGATTTTTCAGCATTCTCATTACTTAATAATCTTTTGTCAAGTCCATTATTGAATAGTCTATTCTATAAGGCTGAAAAGCAATGTCAGAATTCCCTCACTAAATTTAAACTGAAGATCCAAAACACTATCTAAAACAACCACCAAACCCATATACGCAGTTACAAAACATAAGGAATAAGTAAAGAACCAGCAAATATAGTGACGCAATTTATTGCCTTCCACTAAAACATATAGCGATGATAATTTTCAGTGAAAATTGAATGCCGACTTTAGTATGCCTTAATAAAAAGTTGCGTAACTGCCTGAAGTAAGTATAAGCCTATCCTCTTTCAAAATCAAATAAACCGCCTCAAAAATTCTATCCATCCTAATCATATGTGCCTTTTTAATGAAAAACTTAAATTGCCTAAAAATATTTAGGCACACTGAAGAGGGTTCAAAATGAAATTATCTTTTACCACCCTTGGTTGCCCAAATTGGGATCTACATAAAATAATTAGTAGTGCTGCTGAAATGGGATTTCACGCCGTTGATTTCCGTGGGCTACTTGAAGATTTAGACATTACTAGGCGGCCCGAGTTCACTAGCAACCTGAATGAGACAAAAATTTTGCTCTCAAAATATGGCATATCTGTTTCAGGAATATCGATCTCAGCTAGATTCGCTGTCGTTGACCCCGCTGAGAGGGAAAAGCAGTTTGATGAGACACGCCGCAATATCGCCTTAGCAGCAGAGCTGAATGCACCGGTTATCCGCATATATGGTGGCAGAATGCCGAGGGGCTACACTCATGAAACTATCATGCCGATTCTAGTCAAAAACCTTCAAGAGATCGGTGACGAAGCTAACGATTACGGGGTTACGTTGGCTCTAGAAACTCACGACGATTGGATTGACTCTAAACTCTGCGCGAGATTGATGAGGGAAGTCAACCATCCACGCATAAGGATCCTCTGGGACCTACACCACCCATATCGCATGAGAGGCGAGAGACCGGAGGAAACCTACGCTAATCTAGCACCCTACATCGTAGGCATTCATGTTAAGGATTCCATTATTGACAGTAATGAAAAAATAAGGTATGTTCTTCTTGGTGAAGGAGACGTGCCAATTAAAAGGATGCTTGAGCTACTAATTGAAGGAGGCTATAAAGGGTACGCAACATTGGAGTGGGAGAAGCGATGGCACCCAGACCTACTTGAGCCGGAAATCGTATTTCCGCATTACGTGCAAAAGATGCGTGAGTGGTTGGGGGATAAGATAGGCTAAAACAAACATAAAATCCCTTTAGGACTATTCGCTTGTTTGAATGCTTGAGGTATTTTGGAAGCACAACTCTTATAAATCTTCGCCTACATTAAAGATAATGAAGCCATCAGGCATTGCCGATGACGGCGCACTCTCCGTAAGGCGGGCTCTGTAGTGCCCGCCGATGTAGCCCCCAATGATCCACCGAGAACAATGAGGTGGCTGAGGGAGAAGCCCGTGCAAGATTCCAAAGCAACCATAGTTACCAAAAGATAAAGCACGGGCAACCACTTGTGAAGAGAGAAGAAAGCTAATGGGCGCTGAGGAAGTAGGGGTAGCAGTAGTAGGCGCTGGTCCATCCGGGCTGATTGCTGCCCGCGAAGCAGCTTCGCGGGGAGCTGAGGTCGTTGTTTTTGAGGAGCATAAAGATGTGGGTTTTCCCGTCCATTGCGCCGGGCTCTTAAGCGTAAGCGGGTTGAGCGAGATAGGTATCCCTGTTGATGGCAAGTATGTGCAGAATAAAGTTAGAGGTGCACTCTTTTTCTCGCCGTCGGGGCTTTCATTTACAATTGAGAAGAAGGATTATATTGCGTGCGTTGTTAACCGCCACTTGCTTGACATGTTTCTAGCGGAGCAAGCCTCAAATAGCGGTGCACTCATAAAATTGAATTCAAAAGTTAAGTTAGTTAAACGTTATAATGAAGGATGGATTCTAAAATTTAGTGATAACAGCGAGATAAGAGCTAAACTATTAATAGATGCTGAAGGAGCATTGCCAAGAGTATTAAGCATGACTGGCTTAAAGCCTCTGGAAACTAAAAAGCTTTTAAGGGGATTTCAAGTTGATTTAGAGGGGGTTGATATAAACCCAGACTACGTTGAAGTTCACTTAAGTAAGGGTATAGCTCCCGGCTTATTCGCTTGGGTAATCCCCTTAGATAATAAAACCGCTAGGGTAGGTTTAGCATGTAAAGATTTCAATTTGAGGGAGAGGCTCTTTAAGTTCATAGAAAAACGCTTTGGAAAAACTGTTGGCGACAAGTTAAGGATTCTCAGATTTTATTCTGGACTGGTTATCACGTGCGGGCCTATTAAGAGAACTTATGGCGATAACCTACTAGTCGTTGGAGATTCAGCTGGTCAAGTTAAGCCGATAACTGGCGGTGGAGTTATTTTTGGGGGAATATGCGCTACAGTAGCTGGTAGAATAGCATCTGAGTTCATTAGGAAAGATGGAGATGAGGGGAATATTCTCAGAAGATATGAGGATGAATGGAGGGCGAAGATTGGGAATGAAATTAGAGTGTCGCTTTTAATTAGAAGGGCTCTGGATAAACTTTCCGATAGGAGTATGGACAAAATATTCTCAGCAATTATTAATGAAGAAATTTACAAGGATCTCTCGGAGATTGGTGACATGGACTTTTATGGAACTACATTCATGAAAATTCTTAAGAGAAGAAAAATACTGAGAATTTTACCGGAAACTCTTAAGGCCATACTATTCTATTAGGACAAGAAGTTTATGACTCTGGAGTTAATAATGCTTTAGATACCGCTAAAATATATAAGGAGGCAAAAAGTTATTATGCAAACTAAAAACGGGTGCGTAAATTGAGCAAAAACGTCGCTATGCCTATTTGCACTTCATGTAACAGAATAATTCCGCCCGGAACAAATGCAACCTCATTCCCATGCCCAAACTGTGGCGAGGTAATAATATGGCGTTGCTCTAAATGTCGGCAATTTAGACGCCAATATAGATGCCCAAAATGCGGCTTCACAGGGCCTTAACATGTATTTATAGTACTTTTTCATAAAGAATGCTACTAGTCTCGCACGAAAGAGAAACAAAAAGCCCTCCATAGTCGCTATAAGGTGTTACTACTTGTATTTGGCGGCTGTTGATCAGAATCAGAAGGTTATAGGTATTCTCTTTGGGATATCAGCTGGAGCTATGTGGGCCATTGAAGTAATTGTTGGTAAATTTCTACTATCATCATTAAGTTTCATTCAGGTCGCGGCTTCAGAAACGTTCTTTGCAGCTATAGTTTCGTTAGCTTATGCCCTATTAAGTGGGAAGTCGTTGAAATTAAAGAGCTCTAAGCTAGGAGACATATTGCTTATTGGGATTGTGGGTTCGGTTCTCGCCCCGGTAGCATACTTTCTTGGGTTATCTTTAACCCTTGCTGTAAACGCCACTTTACTCGCTCATTTACAGCCCCTTTTCATTTCAATTTTAGGTTTCACGTTTCTAGGGGAGAAGATACGGAGAAATGATGTCATAGGAGGGTTGATAATAGGCTTTGCAGCAATTTTGATAACTTGCAGGAGCATTGAAAATCTGATAGCCCTTAAATTTGGCAATTTAGGCGACGTTATAATTTTGTTTGCGACATTAGGTTGGGCCATCGTAGCTATACCTGGCAAACGCCTATCTAAAGTTGTTGAGAGCACGCTGATAGTTGGCTACAGATTTCTAGTCGCGTCAGCAGTTTTCCTTCCGATGCTGATAATTTTAGGTCAACCCATAATAGAGTCTATTTATCAGTTAATTCTCGGCCTAGTTGCGGGTTTAGGATACATATTCTATTATGAGGGGCTTAAGAGACTGAAAGCGAGTCAAGTGGCGCTTACAGAGCTCTCATCACCCTTCTTCACAGCTATCCTAGCATATCTTATTTTCGGAGAATACTTGTCAATAATGCAAATAATTGGAGCAATAATGCTTTTTATGGGATTAACTTTGCTGGCGCAAAAAGAGTAAAATTATTTGTCGATTATTTTCCTTATATTGGCGATTTCGCTCTCATCCGGCTCTTTAACTGATAACCAAGCGTCCAGAATTTCCCTACCAATATATGGCGTGGTTAGTCTCCCGCTTATCGCTAGGATATTGGCATCATTCCATAATCTAGCGCCCCTAGCCGACTCTGCATCAAAGCATAGCGCCGCCCTAGCGCCTCTAATCTTGTTGGCCGCGATTGAAACTCCTGTCCCAGTGTAACATATAACTATCCCGAAGTCTGCTCTACCCTCCGCTACATCCCCCGCCACCGAGAAGGCTACGTCGGGCCATGGCTCAACTTTACCTGTTTTTAAGGCGCCATAAACCTTAACCTCAAATCCCCTCTTCTTAAGCTCCTCGTGGAGCGCTAACGCTACAGGGTATAAGTCATCTGATCCTATAGAAACCCTCAACTCTAAATCACCAATTATAGCCTGTATTATAGACTCAAATTTATATTCTGCTTAAACAGTAACTTTTATATCATCAATATTTGCTAAGCTAAGCCGTTATCTGTCTCAAAAATTGGTGTTAATAAATAAGTTTAGCAATTGAAACAATAAACTTGACAAAAAGATACGGTGCGCTGGTAGCCGTAGATAAGTTTAATCTAAGGGTTGAGGAGAGGACAATACGCAGTTTTTAGATCCAAATGATGCTAGAAAGACTACAACGATAAAGATTCTTGTTGGATTCATTAGACCTGATGGTGGCTAAGCAATTGTTCTGGACGAGAAGGTTCACGTAGACAATTCGAGGGCTAGACTTAAAATTGGTATATGCCTGAGCTACCGAGGTTTCCAAAGCATTTGAAGACTTGGGAGATACTTGATATTTATGGGCAAATATCGAGAGAGGAAATCTGAAACAAATAAAGTGCTTGAGATCGTTGGACTTAAAAGTAGAGAGAATAGCTTCAATAGGCGAATATAGTAAGGGTATGCAGCAGAGACTTGGAATAGCGCAGGCATTGTTAAGTGAGCCGAACTTATCATACTGGATGAGCCGACTTTAGGCTTAGGTCCTGTCGGCATGGTTGACGTTAGAGAGGTAATTAAGGAGGTTGCGGGTGAGGATCACAATTTTCCTCTCATCTTACTTGTTAGGCGAGGTTGAGCAGATATGCAGCCACGTAAGTGTGATACATAGGGGCGTATGCTTAACATCAGGTTTACTTAGGGAGGTTACCAATTCTTCAGCGATATTTTAGAAGTTATCAAAAGCTTGCCATTCATATCAAATCTTCAGGTTGAGGGCAATAAAATGATTATTGAAGTGAACGCTGACAGAGATATTAGGCCGAATATATCTCAGGCAATAACTAGATCAGGAGACATAATTATTTCAATGAATATAAGGACGAGGAGGCTTGAAGAGACTTTCATAAAGTCATAATGAAATCCAAGTGATATTTGTATAAGCACAACATGCTTGGGATACGGCAGGGGCCCTAGTATTACAGATCAGCTGGCGGCTGCTATAAAATATGAGCACTATGGATAGGAAGAAAAGTTTTTAGGGGGTTCTTATGGCAACGTTTGCGATAATAACTCTAACACTGTTCTTGCCAGTGATACTCAGTCACATAAATAATGTGGCTTTAAAGAGTAAACCGGACTACTTTATTACAAATAGTGGTTTAGGGAACCTCATGATTTTTTCTTCTTATTCTCGTAATCGAGAATATCTCATCGTTTTCTGAATATGCTTACTCATATCTTAGGGCTACTACTGGAGGTATTTTCGAGGCCCTATATGCTGGTAATGATCCGCCCGCTAAGCCTATCATCATTGTTAACAGGAGGGTTTGTATTATCAGGTCTGATGTTATCTTCGGGCTTAATGTGAGCGTTAACCCTATTCCACCTATCGTTAGGCCCCTAGAAGACAATATGTGAGCCCCTATTGCTCCGATAGATATGCCGATCGAACCTCCAATTAAACTCATCATTATGGACTCCAATAGTGTAAGCGCTAAGATTTGATTACTAGTATACCCTATAGCCTTCATGACGCCTATTTCACGGGTTCTCTCCATAACGGAGGTTATCATGGTTGCAGCTACACCAGCTACTGCAACCGCAAAAGCTGAGAGTGACGTTGCGAAATTTATGAAGTTTATTGCGCCAGTAACGCTTGAAATGACCTCGGCTATCGCGCTGAAGGCTATAACCTGCAATCTATCCTCGTACTTCTCTCTTAGTAATAATACTATGCCCTTAACTAATGATGGGTCACGCGCAAGCACAAATATTCCAGACCAATCTCTCATCCTGAGCAATCTTCTGCCAGCTTCTGGTTGAAGAAATATCGTTGAGTCCGGGTCAACTATCAGGGCCCCGCCATACTCCTCCAATATTGCTCCAACTTTAACGTTTATGTTCCTTTTTCCAACTATTTTTTCGTCCTTAATCCTTGGAACAGATATAGTCATAACATCATTGAGGGCAAAATATTGTTCACCGTTGTCTTTGAAGGCAACTTTCCTGCCAACTATGGCGTAAAGGAGCTCAGTTGGTATTCCACCATCACTTATCTCAAGGCTTCCTATAGCCTCAAAGAGAATGGTATAGTCTATAGCGAATATCGAGATCTTAATCTCCTCAGAACCCCTCCTAAGCAGTCCCTGCGTTGAATAGAATGGTTCGGCTCTTATAACTTCTGGTAAAGATCTAATAAAGTTTAGCTCCTCCTCATCCAGCCTATAATTTCCCGCTGGAAAGACCGCTATAGCATTTTGCCCAAGCGACGTTATTCTCTCAACTATATAGTCTGAGTAGCTTCTTACGACAGAACTCATCATAACTAAGACTAGGGGGCCTATAGCTATGCCAATTATTGTAAGCGTGGCCCTAATTTTTCTCTCGCTTAGAGCCCTCATAGATAACCTGACGAAATCCAAGAACATTGTGTAGAGACTCATTGGCCTCACGCTAAACCCTGTTTACTGAGCGAGGCCTCAAAACTCTATAAATGAGGAATGATGCGAGGGATAAAAATGCTATGACTGCAACCACAACAATCCATGCTTCGATACCTATTCCGCCACTTGGAGCGGGCGTAATGGGAGTTTCGGGCTGAAATTCTATGCTAACCGGCATCTCTCTATACGCTAATTCGTCAAAAATATTATAATACTCTATTCTTAGCACTCCCCTCTCCCCATATTTTGGTAAATCAATCCTAAAGACTAATTCATCGCCGGGCGCAACATCACCTACAAGAGTTGACCGACTTTCATTCTCAATCTGGAAGATGGCTTTAACCCTATATGCCGTTGCCGAGCCATAGTTAACAATAGTCCCGGAAACAGTTGACGTGGAAGATTTACCGGTTGCCCTAACATCCTTTATTAGGAGATCTATAAATGGTTCAACAACAATAGTTAAGGTATTATTAAATCTTTTGAGTGCGCCACTCGCATCCCTATAAATTAGGGATATCATTAGCGGAACCGGGCCATAAGTGATCGTTGTTGTCCCGCCAATTTGGGACATGAAGCCTAGCGGGTTATAGGCTAGATTAACCGGAACATCAATCCTTTCACCAGCGCCAATCATCCTAATATAGGTAACCGCTGGCGACGCTATTAAGATTGGCATGCCCTGATAGGGTGAAATGATGATGTAAGCATCGTATGCTGGTGAACTCCCACGGTTCCATATTGATAGGGAGATATTCGTGAACCTACTCCTAACGCTTAAGCTTCCACATGTAGAAATGTCAATGTACTCTGTTCTTCCCAATATGGCTACGGGAATCCATACCCTTATGGATCTCTTTGTGCCCCACTGATCAATATAGGAGAGATCACCCGCAAGACTATGAATGCCAAGGCTCACATTCAAAATATGAATATTCGCAACAAATGTTAATATGTCGCCTCTACTAAATGTTTGGGTTACTGCACCTATTTGGGCAGCTCCCGAATAAGCGCTTATAAGCCTGCTTAAGTCTTGAATTTGTATGGGTTGGGATGCTCCTAACAAAGCAGTGGATATAGGCGATAGTTTAATATATGAGGTGTTATCTAAGGCATTGAGTAAGCCTTCTGGGAGGTTTAATTCTAAAATAGTCCCCCTCATGCTATCCACAAAATTATTCCTTAAGGATATTATTAAGTGCGCCCCGTAAGTGTTAGGTCCAACGGAACCTTCATACCATCCTGCGCTAATAAACTCCACAGCTTGGCTATCATCATTAATAGCGATTGTTAAATTAAACTCCTCAACGCATCTGATTCCAGGCCCGCCCGACAGGAGTATGAAGTCGGCTATCAATGTTGCATTATATGTTCCAGGCTGAAGGTATCCAACTGAAACCATAAAGAGGGCCGTGAATGTTCCAAGGCTTCTAATAGGCCCCTCAATGTACGCGTCTCCGCTCGAAGAAATATTCTCCGGTAGTTTAAGTGAGAGAAATATCCCCCCTATAGAGAAGGGGGATCTATTCGCCAGGGTCACCTGGTAAGTTGCATTCTCGGTTCTTGGAAAAACATTATAATTGTTTTGCCATCCCGAACTAACCACGGCGAGATTGCTTGCTGAAGCTGAGTATTTTTCAACGGGCAAATAAACCTCGAAAACTCTAGTGACATTTAAGTGAACACCAAACTCCTCAAAGAAATAATTTACGAGGATGTTAAGCGGGATCCTTCCCTCATCAGCGTTAACATTAAAATATAGGGTTGCTGATGCGTAGGATCCTGGTGTAAGCCTAGCTGCTAAAGTCTCCGAATTCTTTACTGGATCTAAAAAGGTTGATTCTGCCTCAATCCTTGCCCCGACGATATCATATCGCCCATCATTGATGAAGCGTAATGTTAGCGGAACATACTGTGAACCGTCATAGACTGGAGTTGGATTTGGTGAACCCCAATACGCTGAGACAAGCGATATTTCAGGCACATAGCTATGAGGGCTCTCAATAGTCACTATAACATTTAGGCTCTGCTCAGCCATATAAGAGGAGCCGGAAATTATCCTCACATATGAGATATTTAATGGAATTATTCTTCTCCCAACTCGCGCCTCAGGGCTGACATCAATGGTTACGTCAAGATGACATGAGCCGCCTGGAGCCATCCCATTAACGTATGTTCCGGAGATGGATCGTATGGTTATGCCGTCTGGAGGCACCAATTTTATAATCATGCCGCTTATAGCTTCCGGGAGCCTATTAATCATCACTATCCTAATTGTTAAACCATTCGCTGATGGAAGCAGCGGTGCTGGCGAGCCTTGATATAGTGCTGAAACTGATGAAATTATTATTGGATCTTCTTTAGGCGGACTCGCAACATAAAAACCTACATTACTAAGCGTTTTATTAGCATTATAAACCACGTTATCCTCAGTTACCATTGTAGCATCTATATAAATGCTTGCAGAGTACTGGCCTATCCTAGCATCTAATGGCACGGATACCCCGGAAAACGTGATTGTGAACCTATCGCCGCTGTTAACGACGCCAACCCTCGTCCTAGGGTTATTGACTGTAAAATCGCTAGGCATGTGTAATTCAAAGTCTGCTGATCTTATACTGGATTCGCCAGTATTCTCCATTAAAACATATAGATTTGTATTCACTGAGCCCGGAGATGAGGAGGGCGATAAGTATGCGTCAATAACCCTTAACTGTATTGCAGGGTATTCTGAAACCTCTATTGAGATGCTATGTATCTCAGAGAAAAGGGTCATGTTAAATTCTGGACGATAAGTTATGTTAAGAGTTAAAGTGTAAGAACCGGGGCAAATGGACTTAGAAATGTCCAAGTAATAATCGAATGTTAAATGATCGCCCATCTCAACCTTCAAGAGAACGGATCCATTAAGCGAGCGCGCTGGTGCGGATGGCCCGCTTCCAGCACTGAAGTCTATTCCCTCAACTGTTTTTAGGTACCCGGTAACGGATCTGGCAGCTGTATTCCCCATATAGACGGCTTCGATTCTTAGACTAACCCTTCTGCTTCCAGGGTAAATCTTTTCTGATCCTGAAGATGACCTAGTTATAACTCCAACTATGCTGAAGTTCTTTTGATTACATAAAATCTCTTTTGGGATAAAGAGTGAACACTCTACCAAAATCGCTAAGACAATTAACGTTAAGACAATTATTCTTTTCTTATTCTTGGCCATGTAAACCACGTCCGAAATATCCTATTCACGAAATTTCTATCTCATTTTACTTATGAGGGACTCGCTTGGGTCAGCTTTGTGCTCGCCAATTATACTACCATCCCTAATTAAATAGATTTTCTCAGTGCAGTTCGCAACCTCAGGATCGTGAGTTACAATAATTATGGAGTGACCCTCCTTATTTAGGTTCAGAAATGTTTCAACAACAATCTTAGCCGAGAGCCTATCAAGATTTCCGGTAGGTTCATCAGCTAAAATTATGGGTGGGTTTCCAACAATTGCCCTGGCAATCGCAACCCTCTGCTGCTGTCCACCCGATAGCTGATTGGGTTTTTTCTTGAGCCACTCAAGGTCGCCGCCAACCTTTAATATAGCCTCCTTAACCATCTCAGCCCTAGTACTCCGGGGAATGCCCCTGGGTATCAGCGGCATCTCCACATTCTCGAAGACGGACAGCCTATTGATTAGATTGAACGTCTGAAAAACGAATCCAAGCTTCCTATTTCTTAAGTCAGCTAATTCTTTATCACTGAGCTTTGAAATATCCCTGCCTTCAAAAATTATCTTCCCCCTTGTAGGCCTATCAAGGAGCCCGAGCATATTGAGTAGAGTTGTTTTCCCAGAGCCTGAGGGCCCCATTATTGCAACTAAGTCGCCTTCGCAAACCCTGAAATTGACTTTCTTAAGGGCCATAGTGGATATATTGCCAACTCTATACTCCTTGCTAACGTCCACTAGTTCGATTAGGGGTTTTCCGGAAATCCCCATGACTCGCTCACTATGCATATATTGGAAACCTATATATTGGAAAGCAAAATACTGATATATTGGAAACCTATATAAACGTTGTGCTGAACATGTCGGAGAGAAGCACCGAGATAATGAAGGAGCAGCTCAAAAAGGGCTATCTCAAATTGTCAATATTATATACGCTGTTACAGGGACCATTACATGGATATGAAATGATTAAGCGAATAAAGGAGAGCACATTTAACCTATTAACTCCCACAGCAGGTTCCCTATACCCGGCACTAAAAGAGTTAGAAATGGATGGATTTATTAAGGGCGAATGGCTTCGCCAGAGAAACAGGTTGATAAAGGTTTACACAATAACAGAAAAGGGAAAAGAAACCTTTAAGGAGGTTATTGAAAAACATTTTGAGCTGGCTTCAGCAATAAGAAGATGGCTATTGAGCCAGCTTGCACCAATCCATCAAATTGGAAATGATTTTTCAACGATGCCAGCGCTAATGGAGCAAGCGATAAAGATATTTATGCTGAGTAATAATGCAAAAATAGAGGATAAAATTGAGTTTTTGAAGAACTTTAAGAAGAAACTTGAGCAAATAAACGATGTTATAGATAGGCTCATATTAAATATCGATAGGAGAATTAAGGATTTAGAAGGAGAAATTACGAAGCTTCAATAAACTTGTGGGAAGGAACTTTTTATAATGCTTTTTAGGGACAATTTAATATTCTGCATTTAACTCTAATTTTTTAGATTATATGGTAGGGACTGATAAGATGGAAAATGCGCTTATACATTCACTTACACCGGAGGTAATGAGCCTATATTATAAGCAAGGCTATAGACTTGTGGGGAAGCACCTCCATAGCGCCGTTAAAATATGCCAGTGGACTAAGGAGAGTTTAAGGTCTAATAGAGTCTGCTATAAGGAGCTATGGTATCCTCCAGTTCAAAGCCATAGGTGTATGCAAATGACACCATATTTGGGATGCAACTGCCACTGCCTATACTGTTGGAGGTTACACTCAGGCGATAGAGAGGGGTTAGTTTGGAAAGAGTTTCCATTGGATCTTAAGGAATTCGATGAGCCATCTGAAATAATTGATGAATTGATTGAGAAGAGGAAGGAGCTACTTTCAGGATGGAAGGGAAATCCAAAGGTTGACAAAAAGAAATTTGAAGAAGCTCTGAAACCAACGATGATGACCATGAGCCTAACCGGCGAACCCACACTTTACCCAAGAATATCAGAGCTTGTAGTTGAGGCCAGCAAAAGGGGAATGATAACTTTTTTAGTGACGAATGGAACGCTACCAGAGGTGTTAGAGAGGATGAGTCCGCTGCCATTCCAACTTTATATTAGTGTTCCAGCACCAGACAAAAGTACCTACATCAAAATTGTCAGACCCCTTATTAGAGATGCTTGGGAGCGCTTAAACAGAACATTAGATCTACTCCCAAGCCTAGAGACACGTAGAGTTTTAAGGTTCACCGTAATTAAAGGATGGAATACAATGAACATTGAGGGGTATGCAAAGATTGTTGAGAGGGCTAAACCAGACTTTATTGAGGTTAAAGCATACGAGTGGGTTGGACAGAGCAGGGAGAGACTACCAAGAGAAGCCATGCCCTACATGGAGGACATAGAGGAATTCTCAGTTAAACTCGCGAATTTAACTGGTTATGAAATTAAGGGAAAGTATAAGCCGAGCGGCGCCATACTCCTTTCGTAGATAAAAGGTTACCCCGAAAAATTAGCTCGGCCGTAAAGTCTCGTATAAATTATTAGAGTTTATATAAGCAAAAAGCGTAATAAGTTAATTCAGAGAATATTAATAATTTCAGTTAGTGGAGTTGGCGTAAGTCTAGATGGCTAGCGCTGGAGGTGGTTAAAAATGGTTAGTAAAAAGAAACTCCAAGAATATGAAGAGAAGGTTAAGCAAGCCTTAATGATACTTAGCCAAGTCTCAGAGGACACTACAACGCCGAGAAATATTAGGAGAACCGCTAAAGAAGCGATGGAGATCTTGCAATCAACACAATATACACTTGGAGTTAGAGCCTCAAATGCGATATCTGCTATAGATGAGATTTTACAGGATCCTAACATGCCGCCATATACCCGTGTAAAATTATGGAACGTTATAAGTTTACTTGAGGGAATAAAAGATTAGAAAAGTTATCACTTTTAGGTTGGAAGGATTTTTGTGTTAGTTGGTGAGTTTTATGCCAAAAGAGTTAGTAGCCATAGCACCTCGAAAACCAGTTCTGATGGACTATGATGAACCTCCTCTCAAACCAAATCAAGTACGCATAAAAAGCGTGTTCTCGGCGGAAAAGCATGGAACAACACTGTTAATTTATAGAGGTTTATCACCATTCTCTGAAAAATCCTTTGATCCTAATTTAGGTTTATTTATGCCTAAGCATGAGGCGAGGGGATATTTTATTTCATTTCCTATAAAGCTTGGCAACATGACTGTTGGTATAGTAATTGAAGTTGGAAGTCAGGTTAAAAGATTTAAAGTGGGTGACAGGGTTTACGGTTACATGCCGATCCGTGAAACACATACAGTAAATGAAGAAGATATTTATCATGCCCCTCCTGAGCTGAGCGATGAAGAGATAGTCTGTATCGATCCAGCTACGGTTGCCTTGATGGCTGTCCGTGAGGGGCATGTTAGACTTGGTGATACGGTGGCTGTTTTCGGTCTTGGTGCAATAGGACTTCTAACAATTCAAATGGCCAAGCTCTCTGGCGCTCTCCTCGTAATAGGCGTTGAGCCGATAGAAAGAAGACGTAATTTAGCCAAGGTCTACGGAGCTGATATACTGATCGATCCGAGGTCTTGTGATGCAGGCTTAGAGATTAGAAAAGCTACTGACTGGAAAGGCGTTGACATAGCGATTGAGACGAGCGGGTCTTATTCAGCTTTACATCAAGCTATTAGGGGGACAAGATATGGTGGAACAATAGTGCCAGTATCGTGGTATCATGGCGAGGCAAGAGGTTTAAATCTTGGCGAAGAATGGCATTTTAATCGGCAAATAATGGTTTCAGGAGCGCGTGTCGAAAGTGAACCTTATAGAGATTATCCATTATGGGACAGAAAAAGAGTCTATGAAACGGTTATAGAGCTCTTTAAACGGAAACAATTAAAGGTGGAGGGTATAATTCAGCCCGTAGTGCACTTTAAAGAGGTTGTTGAAGCCTATAAAATGCTTGATGAGAGGCCTGAGGAAACAATTAAATTAGGCGTTAAATACGATATATAACTGAAGGAGATAATCCGATGTTTAGGCGTGAAGCAATGCTCTATGAATCTCTTCAAGATAATAAGGTTAGATGTATTCTCTGTGCGCGTAAATGTATGATATCTGATGGTGGAATCGGCTTTTGCGGTGTTAGGAAGAATGAGGGTGGCAAGCTTTATTCGCTCAATTATGGTAAGGCGTGTGCGGCTAATGTCGACCCAATAGGTAAAAAACCTCTATCACATTTTCACCCAGGAGCTCTTGTAATGTCAATAGCAACTGTTGGATGCAACTTTCGGTGCCAATTCTGCGACAATTGGAGCATAAGCCAGGAAAAGGATATTATCGGCAAGGATTTTCCGCCTGAGGATGTTGTTAAGGCTACAATTGATTATGGGTGCCAAGGGATAAGCTACACTTACACTGAACCGACTATTTTCTTCGAGTACGCGTATGATACTGCTGTTTTAGCCCATGAACGAGGCTTATTTAACACGTTCGTTACAAACGGTTACATGACACCTGAAGCCGTTGAAAAGATCGCACCATACTTGGATGCCGCGACGGTTGATTTCAAGGGTGGTGGAGATCCGGAGTTCTATAGGAAGTTTTCTATGGTTCCGTCTGTTGAACCAATTTTCGAAGCCCTAAAGGAGATGAAGCGGAGAAACATACATATAGAAGTGACGAACCTCGTTGTGCCAAAAATAGGAGATTCGCTTGAGAGAATCAGGGAACTCGCGTCGTGGATTAGGGAGAATCTAGGTAAGGATACGCCCTTCCACTTATTAAGATTTCACCCAGATTATAAGTTAACCGACATACCCTCAACGGAGATTAGGTCTCTTGAAAAAGCCTATGAGGTTGCTAAGGACGCTGGATTAAACTATGTTTACCTAGGAAATGTTCCAGGCCATAAATACGAAAACACGTACTGCCCTAACTGTCAAGAGTTAGTAATAAGGAGATACGGGTTTGATGTCATAAGATGGAACTTAACGGCTGACATGCGATGCCCCAGATGCGGTCAACAAATAGCCATAAAAGGAAAATTTCATAGAACCGGGTTCTCATTCCCGTATCCGGTAATTTAGGGATTCATGAAAGATTATTGCTGGAAATTTAGATTAATCAAACTAGATGAGGAAGCTAGGAATAGGCGAAATTTGATACTAAACAAGCATTTTTCCTTATAAGATAAGGTAGGTAGCAGAGAGCAATGTTGCCGCTCAATAATAACATAAGATAATATGATGGTTATTTTAGCATCTAACTGTTTTATCCATTTTGGTGGGAAGTGTGGTTAGGGTTAAGGTTACAGACGACTATGATGTCTGTTGTGAAGTTGATGTTACTGAGGATCCGGACTGGGATTACGCTCGCAACAAGCACATTTTAGTGCGGGATAACCTGCTTGAATATTCAACTTCAAGTTTTGATGCGCCAATATTGACCAGTTTGGGGTTAATGCACGGTGGAAATAGAGATTTTTCCTGGCAGGGTCTCCTAGTTGGACCAGTGAACAATGCGCTATATAAGGTTCTGGACGCATTGTATTACAGGGCGTTAGATGCGGAGGATCTTAGGCCTGTGCTCGTAGTTTCTGAGCGCAGCTCAGCCGACTATATTTATGTTGATGAAAAAGGGGAGCATTACAGGGTGCATGTGTCGGTTGAGACTGGAGGGGAACAATGTTTTTTCCATGCTTGTTCACTAAGACCCTCAATTTTTCTCCCAATATTTGATATGCGTAATGCCGAATCAGATGTAGAGCCAAGTTGCATCATACAGTGTAAGGAAGGAAACGTGTTGACCGTGGAGTCAACGATGGTTCCCCTAAAGCTTGAGATAACTGGCTTCGATGTAATACAAAAGTTAAACTTAACCTTGAATTGGATTTACAAACTTGATGATGGCTTTAGGAGATTTGAGGATGGAAAGGTCGTGTTTGTTAAGTACAGGCGGAAAATATGGGCTCCAGTTGCTCTAATCTCAAGAAAGGGAGTCTTTAATGCCAGCATCATCCTGCCTACACCAAAAACTAAGACCATTGAAGTAAAATCTAGAATTAGAGAGAGCCTTAGGAGATTGCATCTAACTTTAAGAGAGTTTAATCCGAAACTTTCTCCTCAGGTTATAAATGCAATTCTCCTTAGGATAGATAGATTAATGAGCTTCGGTATAACATTAGACGCACTATTTGCGCCGGAAGCTGGAGCTATGTGGTTTAGAAGAGTTTGGATAAGAGATATGCTTGAGGGGTTAAGGTGGAATGTGCTAACATATGTAAAACTGTTTAGCTTGTCTGAGTGGCTCATCAGCTTGATAAGAGACTTGATAAGAATTGCTTATGAGAATAATGGGCTGAGAACTTTTTTAGAAGGCGGCGATTACATAAGCGATGCTGTACCACAGCTAATTAATGTTGCAACACTATTATATGACATAACGCGTGAAGGTATCCTGCTAAAGGAATCAACAAAGTTAATGCTTAAAGCTTACGAAATGTTAAGGTCTAAAGAAGGTTTTTCAGGATGCAATTTACATGATGGATTAATAGTTTGTAGGGCGAATTCTTCATGGATCGATGTTTTATACACCATTAATGAGGTGAGATGGCCTACCCGATTGCCTCTAGATTGGGTGGGAAAAGTGTCGCCGGATGATAAATTTGCCCTGGTCGAAGTTAATTCGCTTTTTCTTGAGTGTCTACATAACTTGGTAAAGGCTCTTGAGAAAGATGGCGATAAACCTCCGGGAGAGCTCTGTGATTTTATGAGTGAACTGCTCTACAGCTATGAAAAATGGTTTTTGCTCGATAATCATCTACCACCTATAACCATTGATCCAATAGGCAGTTTAAGAGACAATACTAAAAGCTCGCTTGGCGTCGTAGCTCTAACGTCGCTAAAGGGCATTTTGTACGATAAAAGGAGACTTGAAAATATATGGAGTGATATAGAGCAGCTGCTCGTTAAAAGGAAACTCGTTGAGTTAGGCAATGGATTTGAGATTTTTGGATTACTCGTTAGAAAGATTGATGAGAAGCCTTATTTAGGCGATTTGGAATATCATGGAGCTGTTGTATGGCCTAGAGATACGCCATATCTAATAGAGATTATGAGGGCGCTATCTATGGAAACATATGGAATACTAATTAACAATTTAGATCATATGGTGTCTGAGGGAGCCATAGGATATGTTAACGAGCTATTCAGTCTACCAGTTGGACAAAATCCTTCCCCAATAAAGGATTGGTCATTTAACCCGGTGCCAGTAAAGAATTACGCTCAATACTGGAGCCACTGGTGCGATCCCTACATAAATTATTTTGGGAAAGATCTGAAGTGATCAATTTAAAGAGATATAAACATAACCAAGTATTTTAGCGAAAATATTTAGGCTTAGTATTTTAATTATTTGGTTTTGGATGATGGATTATGTGCCGGCTATTTGGCGCAATCTCGGTTTTTCCAGTGAGCGCTGCAAAATATGTAATTGATGACCCATGCTCGCTTTATGTTCAAAGTAAAGTCGACCCGTTGAGACTGCAGAGTGATGGATGGGGCATAGGGTTTTATGTTAACGAATCTTTAAGGGTGTTTAAGAGTGAAAAGCCAATTTATGAGGACTATGATAATGTTAGATCGATTGTATATAATATTAAATCTAACATTGTTATTGCCCATATCAGGAGGGCAAGTAACCCGAGAGGCTTACCGAGAGAGAAACTTATTTCGGTAGAGAATTCCCAGCCCTTTTATTATGGAAAATATTTATTTGCCCATAATGGCGTTATAACGATACCCAATGAAATTGCACAGTTATTAGGTGATTGGAGACTAAAGATAAGGGGGTTAAATGATAGTGAGGTCTACTTCTGGTACATAGTTAGGGAACTTTTTAATGGAAGAAGCTTATCAGAAGCACTAAAGAACTTTCAAAGAGATCTTTTAAGGGTTTGGCTTGAAAACCATGAAAAATATCCCCATATAGATAGGCCCTACGTTGGCCTAAATATGATTTTCAGCGATGGCGAAAAATTGTATGCATACTGTAGGTATGATGAGGAGTTGGATGGCAAGTTTAGATCTCTATGCTACAAGGATCAGCCTGCCATGCAAATGGTGTACATTGCAGACCAAGATAAACTGATAGTTGCATCAGAAAAAACAAACTCTGAGGATGAATGGCGACCTATTAGAAGCGGGCAATTGGTAACTGGACAAATAATTAATGGAAGAGTAAGAATTCATATAGAGGAATGCTAAACGATTTTCCTTCAGATTTTAAGGGAATTTATTGGATTCTTTGATGCTTATGTAACTTTTCTCTACCTTATTTTAACTCCAAGTTTTCTTAGAATAACTCGTGCGTCCTTAACAGTCTCTTAGCGTAATTTAATGCTTTTTCAACCTCCTCCCTATTGTATATCTCCCGTGGAGTAAGATCTCTTGTAGGATCGCCATATGTTGCTCTACCATGTTCTGGCACCATAGACTCTGCTAGAAACGCCAATTCTTTCAATAGGAACCTTATATGATGGGGCATTTACTCAATAAGATCTCTAAGCTCATGAGATGGTCGCGAGCCTCAGCTACCAAAAAACACTAAATCATGATATAATCTCTGAGGATCCTCTTGAGCTCTTTGGCGGCCCTTAATAGACTTTCTAATAAATTCTTAAAGATTAGCTGCCGGTTCACAACTGCTGGTGGCCCGCAACCCTCCATAATTTAAAGGCTCCTCCACAATAAGCCTATTATAAGATTTATGAGGCTTATAAGCGCTAAGGGTGCTATCTAAAATCTTCAGTCCAACACGCTATATAATAAGAGGTTTCTAGATGCATAACAGTAAACTCCTCTTTTTGTTATTCTATCTATTTTATTATTCTATTTCTGCTTTCAGTGTAGGATGCGGCAACCTAATATGTGAAGCCTTTATATACTAAGTTGCCACGTCCCCGCGTATAATGAAAAAATTTATATGGTAAAATTGCAGCCTATTCTGTTTGGTGTAAGATTTGTTGGGGGATTGCGTTCATAAGGGGCGATCGCGTTCATTATTAATGAGTCTGCTCTACAATCCAGAGGAAATATTATCCCTCTAATCAAAATAGTTATGATGTTTAATTTCATTTCCTTTTCTTCTCCATTCATAGTTGTCACAAAAGCGTTGTTTGGAGTTACTAGCTCTAATGATAAGGTGATAGCATATGGGCAAAGTTAGCTTCGTTATACCTAAGGGGCACTTAGCTGAGGGAACATTTAAAATTCTTGAGCGGGCTGGGTATGTGGTGTCTAATGGTGAGCGTACATATAGGCCAACGATTAATGATCCGAAGATTGAGCTTAAGATTCTTAGGCCACAAGAGATACCCGTACTTATCAGTGAGGGATTACATGACATAGGTATAACTGGGCTTGATTGGCTTAATGAAACCCGTGCTGATGTGGAGGTTCTGTTGGATCTAGAGTTTGCAAGAGTTAAGCTTGTTTTAGCTATTCCGAAATCCTGGACTAATATAAGTAGTTTATCCGATCTTCTAGAGGAATTTAATCGTGAGGGCAAAACTCTTAGGATATCTACAGAGTACCTAAATATTTCAGCGGAGTATTTGATGAGAAATCCCGTATATAGAAAACTTTATGGCGAAAAAGAACCAATGATTGTAACACCTTGGTGGAGGAAAGGTGAAAATAACCGCGTTGTAGTCTACTTATCTTTCGGGGCAACTGAAGCTAAACCACCAGAGGATGCTGATGCGATAATTGATGTTATGGAGACTGGTGAAACTCTAGAGCGGAATAATCTAAAGCCTATAGGAGTTATAATGGAGTCAACTGCAGTACTCATAGCTAATAAAGAGTCACTTAAAGATCCGGAGAAGCGTGAGAAAATATATGATGTGTTAACTCTTCTAAGAGGTGTTGTTGATGGAAGAAAGAAGCTGCATATTTTCGTAAATGTGCATAAAAATAATCTTCCCCGACTGCTTGAAAATCTACCAGCTCTAAAGAAGCCTACGATAGCGCCTCTATCAGATGAAAACTGGTATTCTGTGAACACAGTAATAGACAAGGCCCAGTTTATAGAAATACTTCCAATTTTAAGGAGACTTGCGCAAGGACTAGTGGTCTATGAACCTAGGCAGGTTCTCCCGCTTGAAGAGATAGTATTAGGTGAGAAGAATACTGAGGGAGACTGAGACTTGCCCTTAGGAATATTCGGGTTAAATGATGTTCGAAGCAGTCTTCTTAAGAAAAGATGGCCCGTAAAGAAAAGTTTAGATCGAGATTTACTTGAATATGTTGAATGTATAATTGAGGATGTTAAAAGACGGGGAGATTCAGCACTCATAGATTTAACTGCGAAATTTGATGGTGTCAAATTATCAGTTAAAGATCTTAGAGTTAGCCGGAGAGAGATTGAGGAAGCATATAGTAAGGTTACTGATGAGCAGATCTCAACTATAAAACTTGTAAAAGATAGGGTTGAGAGGTTTGAGAGAAGAATCTTGGAGCGTATCCAATTTGAGTATGAGGATGATCTTGGCGTAAGGATATGTAGGGAGATTAGGCCCATTAGGAGCGTTGGATGCTATGTGCCGGGTGGCAGAATGGCATACCCAAGCACGATAGTTATGACTGTCGTACCAGCAAAGGTTGCTGACGTGCCCAGAATAGTTGTCTGCTCCCCACCGCAGAAAGATGGCGGGATCAATCCACTGACCCTTGTAGCCGCAGATATATGCGGAGCAGATGAATTCTATAGGGTTGGTGGGGCGCAGGCGATAGCCGCTTTAGCTTATGGGACTGAGACAATAAAGCCTGTTGATAAAATAGTGGGACCCGGAAACCAGTATGTTTTAGCTGCAAAACAGCTAATTTCAAGCGATGTGCCAATTGATCATCCAGCAGGTCCCAGCGAGATAATGATTTTAGCTGATGATACGGCTAATCCAAGCTATATAGCGATGGATCTAATCTCTCAAGCTGAGCATGGAGCGGATAGCATTGCGATTTTAGTAACAACATCCCTAGATGTTGCTAATATGACTTTGAAGGAGATAACGCGCTTACTTGACCAGGTACCTAACAGAAGTGTTGTGAAAGCATCGATTGAAGATAATGGCTTTATATTAGTCGCGGAAAACATGGATGAAGCTATAGAGTTCATAAACGACTTCGCGCCAGAACACTTGGAGATTATTGCTGAAGGGGCGCATGAGATATCAAAGAAAATATATTCAGCTGGACTAATATTGATCGGTCATATGACGCCAGTTTCCCTGAGCGACTACTCTTTAGGGACGAATCATGTGCTTCCAACAGGCGGTTATGGGCGCGTCTATCAATCACTATCAGTCCTAAACTTCATTAAGTGCATTAATATTGCTGAATGCTCCATAAGAGCTTTTGAGGAGCTATACTCCAGCGCTAAAATTTTAGCTGAAAGTGAGGGGTTATTAAATCACGCGCTGGCTATAGATAGGAGGATTAGGGGTTGGTTAGAAAAGGGATAATTGAAGATATTATTATGTACGCTCAGAATTTGAGTATATATGATGTCGGAGAGACAATTGAAGGTCTAGCATTAAAAATTGGCAAAAAGCCATCTGAAATCCTAAAACTTAATTCCAACGAAAACTTCTTTGTACCATTGGACTTCGTTAGGAGCATACTTAAGCAGGTAATAGATGAAGTTGACCCAAGGATATATCCGCGGGATGAAATTAGGGAGCTTAAGGAAACTATAAGCGAGCACATTAATGTTTCCCCAGACAATATTGTGATTGGTGCTGGAAGCGACCAGCTTATAGATTTGATTTCGGGAATTTTTCTTAAAAGTGGTTATGAGTCCATCTCAATTGAGCCAACATTTGGGATTTATGAGAGATTCGCGAGAATTCATGGCGCAGCATATAAAAGTGTGCCCCTAAAAGATGACTTCTCACTTAATATTGATGCCATATTATCCTCTGTAACTCCTAAAACTAGGGTCATTTTCCTTTGCTCACCAAATAATCCAACAGCTAACCAGTTTAGGCGTGATGAAATCATACGCTTAGCTGAGAGTTTTGATGGCCTAGTTGCTGTAGATGAAGCTTACGCTGACTTCGCCCAAATAACACTAATTGATGAAGCTGCTTCTCTTGAAAATATGCTTGTCTTCAGAACTTTCTCTAAAGTTTTTGGTTTAGCGGGATTAAGGATTGGCTACGCTGTGACAAATAAGAGGCTGGCTGAAACGATTAATAAGAGGTTTCAGATGCCCTATCCGGTCTCTATAACGGCGATTAAAGCTGCAATTAAGATGCTAGAGAAAATAGAATATGTGAAGATGTTAGTAGACGAGATTAAAGCTGAGAGATCCAGACTTATTGACGCGCTCAATAAAATTAGGGGTGTAAAAGCATTTCCATCCGAGACAAATTTCGTATTATTCCAAGTTAATAAGGACTCAACAACCGTATACAAGAAACTTTTGAACAGGGGGGTAATTGTGAGGAATATCGGTCACGTGCTAAAATTTGAGAATTGCTTAAGGGTTACTGTTGCTCCAACTCCAATAATGGAGAGATTTATAAGGGAATTGGAGGCCGTATTAAACGAGAATGCTTGAAAAATATGTTATCTTAGACCTCGAATCCGGAGCAGTATATGTTAGGAGGGATAAAATAAAGAGTTTAAAAGCCATAGATGTAATCATCTTTGACTGTGATGGCGTACTAATAGACATTAGAAATTCCTACGATAAAGCTATCTCAAAAGCTGTGGCCCAGATTTTTGAGTGGTTAACTGGCAACAATATTCCAGAAGGCATTATTTCGCCTGAAATAATATTTCTTTTTAGGAGGAGCGGCGGCTTTAATAATGACTGGGATATAGTTTATGGAATCCTGATGTTCCTTATATGCGGGTTGCCCAGAGAATTTCGTGAGAAGATCGGTGAGTTGATCAGAGTATATGTAAATGAGAGGGATGCTGTGAGACGCCTATTAGCAGTAAAAAATAAATCCTGTTTAGGTGCGGGAGATCTTAAAGTCTACCTCCGCGAAAATCTAGTTTCTAAACTCAGAAACTTTACTAGGCTTTTGGATGCAACTGGAATCGCTTCAGTTGATAGAGCTATGCTCAGCTCTGGGGAGATCTCAAATGAATTCTACAATCTCTTAAAAAGTTTCCTTCATGGTTCTGGGAGAATTAGCGATAGCATAATTGCAAGAGTGTTCGAGGAAATATTTTGCGGATCAAATCTCTTCGAAGAAGTGTATGGCATTAAACCAGAAATCTATGATGGACCGGGGATAATAGAGAACGGGAAGCCAATAATTAAACATGAGACTTTAAGCAGTTTATCTTCAATGTTAGGCGGATTAAAATTTGGAATAGCCTCCGGCAGCAGACTTAAATCCGCGAGGCATATACTAGGTAACATCCTGGAATGGTTTAATCCTGAAGCCCAAATTTTCTTAGATAACATTGAGAAGGTTGAGGATGAGTACGCTGAAAGGGGATTAAAGGTTAGCCTTAAAAAGCCAAATCCATTCTCACTTTTTAAGTCGGCTGAAGCCCTAGAGCCATTTAGATTCGCACTATACGTTGGCGACTCTATGGAGGACGCTATAATGGTTGAGAATGCTAGAAGAATTGACCCAAGCTTCTTATTTGCCGGGGTATATGAATACACAAGCTTGAAGGATAAAGCAATAGAAGAGTTTATTAGCATCGGCAGCGACCTTATACTGCCGTCAGTTAATGAAATTCCAAGCATAATTGATATTTTGAGGAGGTGGAAAAATTGAGGGAATCTGAGCACTATAGGAAGACATCTGAAACTGAAGTTAAAGTTAGAGTTAAATTAGATGGCTCAGGGTTAGCGGATATTCATACAAAAATCTCCTTTCTAAATCATATGCTTAAGTCCCTATCAGCCCATAGCCTAATAGATATTTTTGTTGAGGCGTCCGGAGACTTAAGCCATCATATAGTTGAGGATGTCGCCATATGTTTAGGTGAAGCTCTAAGGAAAGCTCTCGGCGACATGACTAGCATAAGAAGATTCGGTTACGCCATTGTTCCAATGGACTGCTCACTTGCATTTGCAGCAATAGACCTATCAAATAGGCCATATCCAAAGATTGACCTGAAGCTTGAGGGCAAATGTATAGAGGACATGCTTTGCGAAGACATATATCACTTTCTAGAAACGCTGGCAAACTCTCTCAGAGCAAATATTCATATATGGGTCCAGTATGGATTAAATGACCATCATAAAGTTGAGGCTGCCTTTAAGGCTCTGGCCCTCTCATTGAGGCAAGCAACCTCAATAGATCCATTAAGGAGCGGAATACCCAGCTCTAAAGGAGTTTTATGATGTGCCCATTTTGGAGTGAGTATGATTGCTAGTGATACCGTCAATCGACATAATGAATGGTGAAGTTGTTAGGCTATTGAGAGGTGATCTTAAACAAGTAAAATCGTATGCTCATCTAGGAGATCCAATCACGATTGCTAGAAGATGGGAGTCCGAGGGCGCAAAGTTGATTCACGTTGTAGATTTAGATGCTGCTTTAGGATTAGGGGAGAATATAAATGTTATAGGCGCCATAGCTCGCTCGATAAGAACCCCTATACAGGTTGGCGGCGGAATAAGAAGCATTGAGCGAGCACATCAATTAATTAATGCAGGGGTTACGAGGATAGTATTAGGATCACTAGCATTTAGAAGCGTAGAATCTCTAAGAGTCCTTTTAGAGGAGTTTAGCGATGAGAGAATAATTGTCGCCCTAGATCACTTAGATGGCGTGGTCATGATCGATGGTTGGAGGAAATCAGCGAATATAACGCTTAGAGAAGCCACACAATTCTTTAAGTCTTTAGGTGTAAGATACTTTCTGGTTACGTCAATTCAGCGTGATGGAATGATGGTGGGGCCCGACGTAGAAAATTTATCTAAAATCGTCGACCTTGGAGTTAATGTGATAGCTTCTGGAGGCATAAGAAGCCTAAACGATATATTTACGTTGAGGGATCTTGGAGTTTACGGCGTTATTATTGGCAGAGCATTATATGAGGGATCTTTCACCCTTAAAGAAGCCTTAAATATTGCTGAAGAGAGAAAATAGCTGATTTCGGTGAAAAACACGGGACCTTAATGGAGCATATGGTGCAATTAGGGTTAACTGGGTCTCAGCAGTATCATCATTTCATATGGCAAGTGTATTATACTAGTTGCCAAGCGCTTTTAAGTGGAGGGGGGTTGCTAGGCTTTGAAGAGCCTTAAAACTGTCAGTATTGATGAGTTAGATTTTGAAAAGGGTGGCGGTCTTATACCAGTAGTCGTGCAGGAGTACGGTTCCGGAAGAGTTTTAACATTAGCTTATGCGAATAGAGAGGCTTTAGAGAAAACCATTGAAACTGGGTATGCGCATTTCTATAGGCGCTCGTATGGCAAGGTTATGATGAAGGGTGAGAGATCTGGGAATGTTCAGGAAATTGTTGATATACTTGTTGATTGCGACCATGACGCGCTGCTTTACGTCGTTAAGCCTAGGGGCCCAGCATGCCACTTAGGAGAAGATACTTGCTTTCACAAGAGGTTAAAAAGATAGAATTAACTCCCTAAATCCGCTTTAGTCTCAATTTTTCTCCTTAACATGTTTGTGAGCTTACAGAAGTGACATGGCATACCCTCAAGGGATGTTGGCATACCACATACTGGGCAATCATATATTTTGATTTCACGATTTGCGAATGCTATTTCAAGGTTAGGCAATATCCTCTTAAAGTGAGAGTTAATGAATGAATGCTTAAAGCTAGGTATCTTCTCAGTTATTACGTTTAATAGTTCCTTCCTCTTTTGCATTCTTGAACCTTTAGAGAACTGGCACTCAATAGTCCTTATTGGCAAATTTCTATACTCAGCGTATAAGAGACACTCCATGTCAGTTAATCCTATAAGAGGTTTTATCTTAGGCACAAACTTAGGGTAGGTTCTTGGCAGATGCGGTTTTAGTCTCAACATAGCCTCAATATTACCCTCCAAGTAAAAATTGAATAAGGCTTCAACGGTATCGTCTAAGTTATGCCCAGTCGCAATTTTCGTTAACCCTACATCGTAAGCAATTTTATTGAATAAGTATCGTTTTATCGTTCCGCAAGCTGAACATATCTTCCTACCATAAACGGTCTGCTTAAAATCCCCTATTCCAAATCCCAGCTCCTTCTTTAGGCTATATACAATGAGCTCTCTATCCAGCATCTTGGCGAGAGCCTCCACTTTCTCTAGGCAATGCTGGGAGTATTCAGGAACCCCTAGATCAATATAAATTAGGGTCATGTCTATTTTCTTAAACAGCGAGTTCAGTATATACGCTAAGCTCGAGCTATCCTTTCCACCAGAGACAGCTACACCAACCCTATCGTTCCGTGAAAGCATTTTAAAGGCATCAATAGTATGCTTAACTCTTCTCTCGGTTAGAAGGAGAAAGCAACTGGGGCATAGGCTAAGGTTGGAGTGAGCCAAGTAAATCTCAGCATTATTAACTTTACATCTTTTACACTTATTCACCTTATATTCCCCTTGATTAAGTTATGTTTCTTTATTGAGACATTATATGGAAAGTTGTTTGAATTAATCTATACTTTTCGTCGCTTCTTTCAGAAGGATAATGCGTTTAAGAGAGTTAGCATCTTAATTCCAACCATAACCTCTAAAGAACAAAGGTTTAATATTGGGCGAGGATGGAAGAGCCGATGAGCTGCGTTGTTAGCGAATATAAAAAGGCTCTTTGATAATTTAAACCAACTAAAAAGCACGAAGCAGAGAAGATTGATGTTTTAGAGATTACATTGACATCCTTGAAAAAAGCGAGTTTAGGTATAAATGAGCCGACTAACCTCACGTATAAAACTAATCTATCATAGCTATCGCTAAATAGAGCCTTGTGATCGCTAATTTCTCAAGGGGCTGACCGTTGTAGAGAATGATAGAAAAGGACAACTGAGGATGGGCGGAGAGTTCTTGAGCAGCTTAGGGAGCTAAGAAGCTACTACTGTATAGAATTTAAAGTATAACTAGTTGAACAGAAATTGCGGTTACACAATTTTATTTTAATGGGCGGAAAAATCTAAAATTGATTAAAGTAGTAATACCCCTTTATGGTTAGAAAGAGGCCAAAAATGGAATTTAGAGGTTTAAGGGTAATAAACTCACAAACATAATGTGTAAATGTAATTTGTTGTGAGCAACTCTAGGAAAATCCCTAAAATTCGCTTCTCGAACAAAACCTATCACATGATTAAAACAATTAAAACCTATAAGGTGATGGAGTGGTCGGGAGATCCTAGAGCGCTGCCACAAATAGACATTTTATTTTTTCTTATCTCATTTTTATAAGTCTTTTTAGCCGTTCTAATGCGGGTAATTCTTCGATTAACCCCGTCTAAATGGAAGCAACTAATTTAATACTTATAAGGTTGAAGAGGGATCTTTTCTTTGTGGTCTTCAATTATGCTGAAAATGTTCTAGTTGAGTGACCTAGAATTGAATGTAAAGATCTGCGTTCCAGTGCCAGCTAAGAATCTTGAAGAAGCTCTTGAAATGATTCAGAGCGCCGAGATAGATGGCGCCGACATAATTGAGATACGCTTCGATTACATGGATAATTTAGGGATGCTGGATAATCTAGATAACCTAAAGAGGATTGTTGAAAGATGCTCTAAACCGCTAATAGCAACCAACAGAGGTATCGAGCAGGGCGGGAAATGCGGTTTAAGTGATGAGCAGAGGCTGAAAACCCTCATTAAAGCTGCTAAAGCTGGTTTCAAATACGTGGATATTGAATTAACAGCGAAGAGACTTAAGGAGACCGTTAACGCGGCTAAGGGATATGGCGCAAAAATAATAATCTCACTACATGATTTCAAGTGTACGCCCTCAATTCAGGAAATGAGGAAAATTTTTAGAGAGCAGATTAAGGCTGGAGCAGATATATGCAAAATTGTTACTACAGCAAATGATGTTATGGATAGCATTAGATGCCTAACCTTCACTTACGAAATGAGCAAGAAAGCCAATTTAATCTGTTTCGCCATGGGTGAGAGAGGTTTGCTCTCAAGGATCCTCTCACCTCTCTTCGGTGCATCATTCACTTATGCATCACTTGGTAGAGGCTTAGAGACGGCACCTGGGCAGATGACGATAAGGGAGTTGAGAGAGATTTATAGGAGGTTGGGTGTTGAATGATGGATATATCGGGAAGGACTAAAGTTTGCGCCATCATTGGCTATCCGGTTGATCATTCCCTGAGCCCAACAATACATAATGCATCATTCCGGCATTTAGGATTAGATTACGTTTACGTGGCATTTAATGTTCAGCCAGAGGAACTTGAAGGCGCAATTTTAGGAGTTAAAAGCCTTGGTATTTATGGATTAAATGTTACAATGCCTCATAAGATCAGCGTAATCCAATATCTAGATAAATTAGATGATGACGCTAGGAGAGTGGGCTCAGTAAACACGATCTTAAATTTGAATGGCAAACTTATAGGCTATACAACCGATGGCATAGGCGCTTTAAACGCCCTAAAATACTCTGGTGTTGATCCATCAGGTAAGAAGATTGTAATTTTAGGTGCTGGTGGGGCATCAAGATCGATATCATTTACGCTTGCCAAATGGGCATATGAGATCGTAATACTTAATAGAACTCTTGAGAGAGCGATAAGCTTGGTGAATGATATTAAGAGGGCTTTAGGCGCTGAAACAAATATTAGGGCATCTCAGTTTAATGATGAAAATCTGAGGGCGGAGATTGAGAACGCAGATATACTTATTAACGCGACATCTATAGGTATGAAACCTAAGGAGACTGAAACCCCGGTTAAACGGGAATTTTTGCGTAGGGATCTGGTGGTCTTCGACATAGTTTATGATCCGCCAGAGACAAGACTCCTTAGAGAGGCGAAGGCCATAGGCGCAAAGACAATAGATGGATTATCTATGCTTATACATCAAGGAGCAGCCTCTTTCGAGATATGGACTGGTCTTAAAGCGCCCATAGAGGTTATGAGGAAGGCGGCCTTAAAGAAGATAAGGAGGGGGAGAAAGGGAGATTAATGATTGATTTCTAGGGGGAATGCTCAGTTTGATTGGGCGCGCAATAGCGCATGGCGCTGTTACGATTATTAATGCAATATCATGTGGTTTAGGTGCCGCCTTAGGTGTAGGTTTAAAGACAGAGGCTACTGTTAAATTGACCAATGAGCCGGGAAGAATTGAAGGCAAAATCCTTTCGGACCCGTCTGAGAACACTATATTAATTGAGAAAGTTGTTAGACACGTTTTGAGACGCTTCCACCTCGAGGATCAATACGGTGCCTATGTTGAAACTACATCCAACATCCCAATTGCACGTGGATTAAAAAGCAGCAGCGCAGCGGCGAATGCCATAACGCTGGCCACCCTATCAGCTATAGGTGAGGAAGTCGATGATTTAACGGCAATTAATATTGGCGTTGACGCTTCAATTGATGCTGGTGTAACCGTAACTGGAGCCTTCGATGATGCATGCGCCTCTTACTTTGGAAACATTGTGATAACAGACAACTATGAAAGAAGAATTCTAAAGCAATTTTACCCAGAGGAAGATTACGCCGTGCTAATAATGGTTCCAGCTAAAAAAGCTTACACCTCAAAGTC
>Ga0105154_1000104_pt1 | contig 36687 bp, 34 predicted proteins | sample SSWtaG_FD_89672 | JGI IMG/M metagenome (GOLD analysis project Ga0105154, IMG submission 89672) | Hot spring microbial communities from Sandy's Spring West, USA to study Microbial Dark Matter (Phase II) - SSWsed_matched | ecosystem: Environmental > Aquatic > Thermal springs > Hot (42-90C) >... | reverse complement strand
GTACAAGGAGGTCGTCGAGGGTGCAAGGAAGCTCGTTGAAGACCCTTGAACAGGTCAGGATGTACTCCATACCAATAAGCGACTCTAGGGTTAGAGAGCTGATAACGTGGTATCTGCAAGCACTACAGGAGGCGATAAACATTATCTGGGACAACATGGAGTGGAGGTACGTGTTCCCGAAGATAGAGAAGAAGAGCGGGAAGCTAAAGGTTGTTGCTCCCCATAAGGTCAAAGTTCCAGAACTACCCAAGAGCAAGTCGTTCAAGAAGAAGCTGAGGGACAAGCTACTGAGAGACTGCCCGTACGCTAGGCACTGGGTCGATGCTGTGATTAGAACCGCGTACTCGGTTATGGGGTCCTGGAGGAAGAGGTATATAAAGGGGGGAGCGAGGAAGGCTAAGCCGAGGGTTGAGAAGAGGTTCGCTAGGTGCAAGATAACCCTGATGAGTGTAGACTACGAGAGGAAGACCATTAGGATTACGATTAGGCCGGGAGAGTACTTAGAGGTCTCGTGGGCTGGCAACTGGTTCACTAGGAGAGTTGAGGGCTGGAGAGTAGGAGAAGTCATATTAAAAGATGATAGAGTGCTCGTGCCGTTCAAATCAACCAGGGCTGTGGAAGTGAGAGACGTTATAGCGTGGGACTCCAACGAGCTATCACTAGACGGGTTCTCTCCACTAATTGGCTTTGTGAAAGTAGATCTGAGACCTCTTCAAAGCATGAAGATAGTGTATGAGAAGAAGAAAGCGGTTGCCCAGAGCAAGCACAAGAAGGAAGTATACGAGAAGTACGTTAAGAGGGAGCACAATAGGGAAAGAGACTTCATCAACAAGCTCGCCAAAGGTCTGATAATACTATTCCCGAACGCTGTACATGTTTTCGAGGACCTAGAGAAGGAGGACTTAGTCAACAAAAAGAAGGCTCCAAAGAGCAGGAGAAAGAGGAACGCTAGAACCCCCTTGGAAGCTCATACAGAGAAAGCTTTCTGAGAAAGCGCCTGTGGTTAAAGTCTCACCTAAAAACACTTCTCGAACCTGCCCGCGATGCGGGTTCGTCGCGAAGACCCGAGTGGGCAGGGTGTTCAAGTGTGAGAAGTGCGGGCTCGAGCTGGATAGGCAGAAGCTCGCATCCATAAACATATACCTCAAGTACGCCAAGATGCGGGGGCTCCCGCACAGCAATGACCCAGACACCTGGATGAAGGGCGAGCTGTGGGTTGGGGTCACCCCGAGCGGGCAGAGCCCCATGATATGGGCTCCGATGAAATGGAGCCCTGAGGGCGGTGAAGCCAAGGGCAGAGGGGCTCACATAAAACCATATAAACCCCTATGAAACCCAGACCCCATGGGGTGAGGATTCCGCTAAGGTGGGGTGGAGGTCAGATATTTTATTTTTAGGAAGTGCGTTGCGCACGAGATACATGGGTCGTAGTTTCTGATTGTTTGCTCTGCTAGCCACTGAGCTTCATCTAGGCTTAGCGTCGCCAGCTTATCGCTTAATGCTAGGAGGTCTTCTTCTATGCTTGCTAAGTTTTGTGAGGTTGGCGGTATTATATTGGCGTTGATTACGTACCCTCTCTCATTTATTTCATATCTATGGTAAAGCATGCCTCTAGGAGCTTCCGTTATCGCTGCGGCAACACCTCTCCTCACAACCCCTTCCACGTATGGTTGTTGAGGCTCCCTATAACCACTGATTAACTCCTCTAGCTCTAAGACCGCGTGATATACTTCAGCAGCCCTAGCTATTATTGATTGAAAGCTGTTGCGTAGGGGTGCCCCGTAACCATAAGACTCAACAACACCCCTAACCTCCGGATCTAGGAGATCGTAATTGTTGTTGTACCTGGCTAGCGGGCCCACTACGTAGTGACCCCTATCCTTAAGCGCGTACCTAAGGGATGTCGAGTACTTCGCCTGCTCCACGACAAGCATATTCTCAAACACGTCTTCAGACACATCAAGCCCCTTGTTAGAGACCACCCTACCCTCAAGTATCGGGTACTCACCCACACCCCTAAGCGACACGAGCTCTGCATCCCTCTTTAAGTCAGGCATAGGCAGCTTAAGCACCCACTCAAGCAACTCCCTCGCGTACTCCCTCACCTGACCCAACCCCCTAAGCAGAGGGAGTAACTCATCCCTGCGGATAACTCTGTGGAATCCCCCGACCCTGCAGGAGACTGGATGAACCGAGCGACCTCCTACAACACTAATTACCTGATTACCCCACCCCTTAAGCTTCATACCCTTCCTAACTATATCTGGGTAATCCCTAGCCATACTCAAAACAGACTCATAACCTAGGAAGTCTGGTGCGTGCAGCATGAGGATGTGGAGTACGTGACTCTCAATCCATTCACCGAGGTAGACTATCCTCCTAAGCTTCCTTACTTCCTCAGGTACTTCAACACCTAAAATCTTCTCCAACGCCCTACTAGAACTCATTATGTAGGCTATGGGGCAGATACCGCAAATCCTGGCGGTTATGTCAGGCACCTCATAATACTTCCTTCCCCTCAAGAATGCCTCGAAGAATCTAGGGGCCTCGAAAATGCCTACCTCAACCCTAGAGACCCTGCCATCACTTAATTCAACGAATAAGTTACCCTCGCCCTCAACCCTAGCCAAGTAATCTACTTTAATGACCTTACTCATACTCTTCGATCACCTTCCTAAACTCTTTAGACCAATTAGTGAATTGCTTGAAAAGAAGCTGTATCTCCCTAGGCTTGATATTCAGTTCCTTAAAGCGGGTGTTCAGAGCGTCCGGCTTAGGATCTATCATGGGGCCGTAACAGCCGTAACAACCCCTACCGTAGGATGGGCATAGTGCGCCACAACCACCCATAGTGACAGGCCCTAAACACGGAATCCCCTTAGCAACCAAAACGCAGACATTCCCCCTCCTCTTACACTCCACGCAAACGGAGTCAACGGGTAGTGTGGGGGGTGTCTTACCCTTAAGTAATTGCAGAACGAATGAGAGTAGCTGTTCCTTACTGATAGGGCAACCACGTATCTCATAATCGACCTTAACGTATTTTGAGGGTGGCTCAGCATACTTAAGCACCTCCACCCAATCGGGTCTAGGGTAAACGTATCGTTTATACTCCTCCGTATCAGCCCAGTTACGCAGGGCCTGTATCCCGCCGGAAGTAGCGCAAGCACCTATGGCTACCAAGACCTTAGACTCCTCCCTAACCTTCTTAATAACCTCGACCTCATGAGGTGTTGAGATAGAGCCTTCCACGAACGCCACGTCATAAGGTCCTGAACCAACAAATCTCCTAGCTTCGTAAAATAGCGCGAACTCTATGAAGTCACTCAACTGCAGTAACTCATCCTCTAAATTAAGGAATTGTAGCTGACAACCGTCACAACTAGAGAACTTATAGACAGCTACCTTCAGCCTCCTCATATCTGATCAACCCAGAAATACCTACTTATGAACCAGAGAGGAAATACGGGGCCGTGCTTACAAACGAAGTAAGGACCCATCTGGCAATGACCGCATAAGCCGACACCACACTTCATCCTCCTCTCAAGAGAGAGGTAGATCTTGTTAGTCTTAAATCCCTTCTTAAGTAATTCCTGAACGGCAAACCTCATCATTATCTCGGGACCGCATACGAAGGCATAGGACTCGCCGGGATCCACGTCCACGTGTTTTATTAGGTTGGTCACAACCCCTACATTACCTCTCCAACCATCATTAGGTCTATCCACAGTTACGTAGAACTCCGTGTTAGGGATTGACTCATAATCACTATACTCATAACTAAACATCAGGTCTTCAGGAGTTCTAGCACCGTAGAGGATAATCAACTTACCGTACATGCTCCTATTCTTAGCTACCTCCCTTATCACAGGTCTTAATGGAGGTAATCCAATCCCCCCAGCTATCAAGACTATGTTCTTGCCGGTCACGACGTCCATAGGCCATCCGTTCCCGTAAGGCCCTCTGAAGCCGATCACGTCACCCTCCTTAAGCAACTCGAAGGTCTTGGTAACGGAACCCACGAACCTAACAGTGTGTGCCACAACCCTCGACTCCATGTCTAAGTCGCTGACGGAGATCGGGACCTCACCGACTCCGTGAACATAGAGCATGTTAAACTGGCCCGGCTTAGGTAACTCAATACCCTCAGGTAACCTCACGTAGTACGTCCTAACGTTCCGAGACTCGGTCCTCACGCGAGTTATCGTGGCTTTTAAGGGTATTAGCGCTGTCATATACTTACCCACTCTTACCACCTCTTAAAACACTCCTCACAGTCTCCCTCAAATCTATGCCTGTAGGGCACCAAGTAATGCATCTCCCACAACCTACACACCCGAACGTACCGAATTGTTTTACCCAGTAAGCAAATTTGTGTAAAACGAAATGTCTGTACCTAGCCCATAAATCAGGCCTGAAATGCCCTCCAGCTACCTGACCGTAGGTAAAGTTTAAGCACCCGTCCCACACCCTAACCCTCTCCGCGGATCCGTCAATTAATGGGGCATCCAGCACGTCAAAACAGAAGCACGTAGGGCAAACCATGTTACAGTTCGCGCAACCAAGACACTTCTCAGTAATTTTCTCATACACCTTAGACTCAATACGTAACTCAAGCTCCTCAGGCAACCCGTTAAGCTCAAACCCTGCTCTAGCTTTCTCGCTGGCGCTACGCATCGTCGCCTCAAACCTCTCGTACGTGGTGTCATCAATAGGTTCTACCTCAAGCAGGTTGAGGAGTTTCAGGCCCAACACGCTCCCCGCTTCTAACACTAACTTATCACCCAGCCTAGTATACGCTAAGTCGAAGGAGTCCCTAGCTCTAGGCCCGGTATTCATGGTACCGCAGAAACATGTGTTGCCCGGGATGGTGCAGTTCTCCACTATCAGGACCAAGCTCTTCCTAAGACTCTCGTAATAGTCGTCAACCCCTAAGAGAACCCTGTCAAGCACCTTTATAGAAGCTAGGTCGCAAGGCTTTAAACCAAAGAACGCGAGCCTACGCACCTCACGTACCGGAACGACCACATCCCACCCGCTAGAAACCTTAAATAGTGTTAGGTTAGGCGGGTAAAGAAATTTCTTAGGTGAGTCTGGCCCGTGCCTATAGAAACTACCTCTAACCAAAGAGTATCTGCCAGGACTTTGAAGATCCTCCACACCCTGCGCGAGCTCATCAAAAGAACTTAACTCCTCCAACCTCAACACACCATCAACTACCTTATATCCTACGACGAAATACCCAGACCTCCTCAACTCATCAAACAAAACCCTTAAGCTATCAACCCTCCCCACGTAAAGACCTGTTAATGACACCCATATCACCAGCCCAGGTAATCATGGATCACGCTTAATTCATTAACATATTACATACGTTGAAGTCATTATAAGCTTTTAACCGCACTCCCATCAGTAAGGAAGTCAATGCTTCGAGATCACGTTATAGATAAAGTTCTTATAGCTCTGGAAGTCCGCGTTTCCCTCCCCCACCACACATTCCTCGTAATCAACTGTTGTCTCATTCCTTGAGCGATCTATAGAGAGCCTTATCCTGCAATCACCTACTTCAAGCAGTCTCTCGTCATGAGTCACAAGTAGTACCTGAGCCCTACCTAGGTTACTTCCTATAGACTCTATCAACTCCCTCAACTTCTCAACCCTCTCAGGACTGAAGCCTAGCGTGGGCTCATCTAATATTAAGACGGAATCCCTCAACTCCCTATTCAAGTCCCTCACAACCCTATTCAAAGCCAGCCTATACGCAAGCCCTAAAGCAGTTAATTGAGCGCCGCTAGGCTGTGAAATCTCGCGTTCACCGAGTGCGCTAACCCTAACCCTAACGGAGGGTTTGAAGTCGCTTACTGAAGCCTCAACTAGTTCCTGATCCTCAAGAAGCTTAATAAAGTATTCCTGGAAATACTCGTTAAACCTCTCGTGCGCTATGCCGCGCACAGTATTCTCTATAGCCTCGACACCCTTGTAAATATGGTTGAGTAGGCAATCCCTAATCTTAGCTAGGAAGGAAGCCCTCAACTCAAGCTTCCTCAACTCCTCACTTAACTCACTATACTCCTCCAACCTCTTCTCCAGACTATTTATTTGCTCGGATACCTCACCTAACTCCTTACTACGAGCGACTTCCTCCTCCTTAATCTTCCCCAACATCGCCCTCAACTCCTCAACCCTCTTACTAATCTTGCCGTACTCCTCCTCACAAACCCTAAGCTCCTCCAAGACCTTAGGTTTTTCCGTGACCTCCTGTTCTAGCTTGGAGATCTCGTCATGGAGTTCCTTAACCTGGCTTATCTTGGTGATGACGACGTCCACTTCCCTAAGCTCCCTCAAGACCTCGTCAAGCCGCTTACTCAACTCATTCCTCACTGCTTTAACATCCTCTTTCTCTACGGAGAGCCTGAGTTGAAGAGACCTCCCAGACCAGAGCTCCTTAACTAAAGGCACTATCTTCATAGCTACTTCACGCACCTCGCTAATCTTCCCCCTAATCAACTCCTCGCCGTGCTCGTGAGTAATCGACTGCCTACACAGCGGGCACACGCCCTGAGCCACGACGTTCCTCATCTCCAGAACTTCATTCCAAGCCTCCCTAACCCTGCTCTTCAGGTTCTCCGCCTCAGCCTCCAGCCTGAGCACGCGCTCTAAAACATTCCTCTCGTTAACCTCAATCCTCCTCAGCGCCTCATCTAATTCCTCAAGCTTCTTAACTATGTTAGAACGCTCACCCTCCAAACCCAACTTACGTGTCTGGAGCTCACTAACGAGTTTGTCGACATCCCCAACACTGCTTAAGCCTACCTCCAATAAGATCTTACTGAGTTTCTCCCGCTTACTCACCAACTCCTTCTCTTTCTCGTTAATCACTTTAATCTTATTCTTTAACTCACCCATCTTAACACTCAGCTTATTTGACTCAACACTCAGCCCCTCCTTCTCAGCTTCTAGCGAGTCACGAAGCTTACGTAATTCGCTTAATTTCTTATCTAGCTCTTCACGCCTACCCCTTAACTCACTTAGCTTGGCCCTCACCTCATTCACGTTGATCTTCTCTAGAGTCTTCCTACGATCTTCAATCATTTTATTGATGTTGTAGAGCTCACTACCGATTACCGAGTTCTTACCCTTAGCAATTTTCTCGATGTTATTCAACATAACCATATACTTCTCTAACCCTAAAACCTTATCAACCAACTCCCTCCTCTGCTTATCGTCGAGAGCTAGGGTTTGATGAATGTTGAATTGAGGGACATACATGACGTTACTGAATATGTAGGTGTTCCTGCCCTTCCTCGGATCCTCCCTCAAGCCAAGCACCTCAAGTATTTTCTGGGTTAGATCTTCTGAGGAGTGATTACTGCTTGACTCAACCTTGAGCGTTCCGTCAGCATAGCTAAGTATCGTTATCTTCCCTCCCCTATCCCCGTTAAGCCTTCTCTCAATCAGTACTAGCTTACCCCTATGACTTACGAGAACCTTAACCATCGCTGAGGACGCGCCAGCCCTCAGCAAATCGTCTTTGTAGGGGCTCACAAACCCTATGAACGGGTCGCTCCCCTTCTGACCCCTCGGCAAACCAAATAACGCGTAGTTAATGCCGAGTAGTATGGAGGTCTTCCCAGTCCCGTTATCGCCGTAAATGACTGTGGTCCCGGACGGGGGGAAGACTATCGTTTTATCAACGTAACTCCTGATATTCCTTAACCTAACTCCCAGAATCCTCGTCCTCACTCACCCCACCGAGAACGGTCCTCAGGATAGCGCCACCCTTACTACTTAAGTCTTCCTCTATCTTAATCAGCTTGCTATACTCCTCCCTTATCTCACTACCGTAATCGAAATATGCTGGTACGTAGACAGGTACGGGTTCACTAACGCTTAAGTCAGGCGTGTAGAGATACCCCTCCCTATCACCAAGACTCGGTAAAGCCTCTGCTGGAACACCTATGTCACTCAGGTAAGCAATGTCAGCCCTATGCTTAGTTCTCAAAGCTATTAAAGTATTGAAGTTAGCTAGTATCTGCTTCTCAATCATGGTCGCTATCTGCGATAAAGCCACCAAGCCAATCCCGAATTTCCTCCCCTCCCTAGCTAGCCTAGCGAAGACGTTGTAGGGACTCAAAACCCTCTCAGGACTGAGGTAGAGGGGTGCCTCCTCTGAAACCACGGCTATGACTGGTTTCTCCCTAACCCCCTCAACACCGGAACGCATCCTCCCCTCAAAAACCCTCCTCAAAATACTGATAATCACCATATCACCGAGAGATAGAGGCAACTTAGAAACATCGAGAATCAGTAGGGAACCCTCATCTAACTTATGCACAACCTCATTAAGATCTAATGAGGCGGGGGTGAGAACAGAGAGCTCGCCACCCTTAACGCTTAACCATGGGTAAGAGCCGATCTTATCTCCCGACATATTTTTAGCAGAGTTAACTATGGCCTTAAGCAAGGTTATTAGTTCTAACGGGTTCTTAAGTATTGGTGAGACCTTAAAAACAGAATTGCTATCATCAATCACGCTCACGCTAACCTTCCTTTTACCACCATCCAACACTATACTCTCTTGCTTCTCACGCCACCCAAGAGTTGATAGGATTATCCTCCTAAGATCTCTCAACCTATTAACGTAAATCCCTGCGTTGACGAGCAATTTGTAAACACCTATCTTTTCACGTTCTCCGACTCCCTCATACCTCACTAAGTTACTAGTTATGAGGGGTATGAGAGCTAGGAGGTTTCCTGTAGGTTCATCATTATCATCAACGAAAATCTTGACACACGGAACACTAATCTTGCCCTCCCCATCTTGAAGGAGTTTTTGAGGAGTGCCTGACTCACCACGTTGCGAGGTCTGAGTCTCTGACGCGTTCTTGATTAAGGTAGCAAGTATTGAAGTAACCTCTAATAACTCGCTAACGTCTTTCGCTAAGAGTTCCGCTACGTTAATCACGTCATACACGTTCACGCTCGCGGCGTCGAAACCTCCCTCACGACGTGTTACGAACCTCTCCTCTATTGGTGTAACTTTCTCAGCGTTGGTTTTGAGTACGTATACGTATATTCTATACGAGTCCCTCAACCATTCGTTTAAACTCAACGCCTTACTTAAGATCTCTAAGAAATCCCTCTTAGAGTACTCCCCATGCCTGTCAGCTATCACCCAAGAAATACTTTTACTACCGAACCTACCCCACTGTGTTATTATGCCCATGACGCTCGTGGTCTTGCCGGAGCCAGTCTGACCGGATATGAGGACGTGTTTAGGTATCATGTCGTGGAGGCTTAACCTCAAGCAAGCTTTTCTGAAGTATTTCTCAGGCATGAGTTCCTTAACTGAAGCTATCCCTGCTCTAAGCCACGCGATAGGGACGGCATCTTCCTCACTCTTAGGTATCTTACTGCTTAGCAAGCTCATGATAGACTCTGATTCATCATCACCACCTCTGAGGAGGTAGACGGGAACATCGAGTGGTGGAGGCTGGCTAGGTCTCATAACCACCTTCTTGGCATCGCTACCTGACCTCACCTCCCTTATCTCGAAGAGCGGTTTTGTCTTAGCTAACATAGCTTTCTCAACGCCGTAAGAATATTGGGAGGCTCCCTCCCTAGCAAGGAATGAGGTGGTGGCTATCGGGATCTCCCCCTCAAACCCGCTCACCTGAAGTAACACGTAATCAGACCCTACCTTAACGTAGAGTATATCGCCTATGCCCGGCCTATAATTCTCGTCGGCTATAATCACGTATGTTGTCTCATCACGCCACGCGTAAGTGAGCCCGACGCGCGTCGCCAACACAATCACCTATACCCATACCTCATACGAGTTGTTGGTGAAAAAACCTGAACTAAGACGTCAGCCAACTCGTCTTCCAGAGAGCTACGCACCAAGCTTATCAAGGCACTCTCAAACACTTTATCCTCTTCCTTACTAAACCTGACGACCCTATCAACCTCCATGTAGCCGTAGGGCGGCTCCCCCGTGAGCTTAGACCTAGTTCTGAAAAGCTCGTTAACTACCTCACCTAAAACTTCCCTTACCTGAGTAGCTACATTAACGTTGAATCTGACTTCATCGCCTACTGAAAGAATAGGTTCCGGTATGTGTAAGTCTAAAACGAATACGTTTTTAGAGTCTGGGGTTAGCGGGAACCTAGCAACGTATACGCCGTTCCTGTCGTAAACAACCCTATTTATCACTCTCACCACCTCCTCTACTAAACCCCTCTTCTTAGGCGTTGATAACTGTTTTGAGAGGGTCTCGCATAACGTCCCACCATTCTTGATGTTAGGGATTGTGTAAAGCCCCTTAGAAATCTTCTTAAACTCTTGAAAGAGTCTGTAACTACGTGCTATGGTAGTAAACTTAGTCGTTTTAGAAAGACCTATGACGTCCCAGAGGAGGTTCTTAACGGTCTCTACGTCAATGCCTGCAAGAGCTGAGACTATGTTTAAGCCGTCCACGCGTCCGCTACCGGCCCTCTCAACAGCGAACCACTTCACTAGGGTGCCGTCTAAGACCACATACCTAACGTTAAACCCGGCCTCCCTAACCTCACGCAAGAGCTTGACAGCGTAAGCTAACTCTATCAATCCCTCAACGTATTTAGTAAATCTAGCGAAGAAAGCCGGTTCCTTCTTGAGGGAGGGTCTCACGAATTCCCTCACAAACCTGTTTATTTCTTGCGATGCGATGACGTCATCGCCGGGTCTCTCAAAAAGCAGTGAACCGTTACTCACTGACCTTATCTTAACCCTGAACTCGTACTCCTCACCGGAAGGCTTCCTACTAGAATATAGGATTAAGTTCTCTACAGAGGACTTACCTAAAACCTCGTTCACAGACATTAACCTACCGTCAACCCCCCTCAATAAAGCGCCGACCTTCATAGGTATTATGAAGGAAATATCGGTTCTGTATCGACGGAATCCGGGAAACCCAGCGTCCACGAAGCCTACAGCAAAAGACTCGTTAGAGGAACCCATCTCGCGTACTTCATAATATGACTTGAGTACCTGGTCTCTAATCCTCACTAACTCGTCACTCTTCGAGCTTAGGTAGTCTTGCTTGAGGTCGTTGATTACCTCGTTAAGTACGTCAACTAGCCTCCCCTGACTCACCGAACACCGCCTCCAACACCTTCATCAACTCCTTAAACATTTCCTCGTAGAACTCGTCTTCACTACTACCTTCAGGTTTCTTCCTACTCAGGATGTTTATGAGATCCAACACCTTATCAGAGGTTACTGAAGACCCCAACTTCTTAGCTAGGTTCTCGGCCACAGACCTCTCTATGGTTTCTATGACGTCCTCGCCAGGCCTCACCTCAACCTCCACAGGTCCTCCCTTGGTCTTGAGCTCCGTATTCAGCATTAGTGTTACGTTCTTACTCCTTAAATCGGACTTTAAAACGTCCGCCTCATACAGGATCCTCCCTAGCTTCTCCGGGTCCACGTTAGTTAAGTTGATTAGCAATACCTTGAAATCCCCATGCATATCCTTAGCCAGTCTCTTAACATAGTTTAAAACCTCGCTCAAGTTAGTGAAGGAAATCCTCTCGTTTACTACCTCAACACCGAAGTCACTCCACACGCTCCTCACCCTAGGTAATTCCTCGCCAGGCTCAACAACTAAGAACCTCCTCTTAAACCCCATCCTCTTAAGCTCGTGAGTCTCGCGTAAGTCGTTCTTGTCCCTACCCACCGGGGCACCCGCGTACGCGGCCCTCAACCTGAACTCGTGAGATAGTGGGAGTGGGTAATGTATATGTCCTAAAGCAACGTAAACCACCTTATCCGGTAAGTTCCTCAACCACTCATCACCGGCGATAAAGACCCTCCCATACCTACTCTCGAAGTCGCTTGGGTCGTAGCCGTAGAACTTAACGCTTGTGTGAGCTAACACGACGACCGGCTTCTTAACCTCATCTATATTCTTAAAGCGAACCCTGCCATCAGCCAGTAACTTAGCTTCCACACCCCTCTTAAACCCTGGCACACCGTAGAAGACGTAATCACCTAACTCTAAAGGCTCTAGCAAGAGCCCCTCAGAAACCTCCTCATGCTTAGTTAGGTGTATTAACCCTGCATCCCTTAGGACGTGAACGAAGTCACTCCCCTTAACAGAGATATCGTGACTCCCTGAAACACCGATCACGTGAACCCCGCTCTCCCTCAACTTCCTTAATTCTTTGACGACTGTCCTCAGTAGAGAGTAATTCTCGAGCTTAGGTCTCTCAAACAAATCGCCCGAAATCACCAAGTATTTAATACCTGATTCCCTCACATACTCAACTATATCTAGAAACGCCTTAACAGAAGCGCCTGAAAGAGGCTCGCTACTAAACGCACCTATGTGTAGGTCAGCAGTATGAACAAACACCTACTCTCAACCCCACATTAACCCTTAAACTAGAAACCTTTAAATTAAATTAGCCGAAAAGCTTATATAGGTGCACTAACCATGTTTTATGGTGCACTAATATGCACATACCTGACGGGTACCTCACACCAGAAGTTGCCGGGATCACTCTACTCATAACTTTAGGCATTTTACTAGTTACAACCCGCAAGATTATTTCCCTAGAGAAAGAATCTGTAAACGAGAAAATACCCCTCTTCACTGCTTTAAGCGCGGGCATCTTCGTCGCTCAAATGATTGCTTGGCCTATTCCGGGAGGCACCAGCCTACACTTAATCGGCGGCGCGCTAGCCGGAATCCTGGTAGGTCCTTGGTTGGGGGTCTTATCCATGACTCTAGTACTCTTAATTCAATGCCTTATTTTCCACGACGGTGGGTTGACCGCTATAGGAGCTAACGTATTGAATATGGGTATTGTGGGGGTCCTAGTCGGCTACACCGTGTTTAGGATTACTCAAAGGATTAGCGGAAAGGTGTGGCTAAGTAGTTTCCTCGCTGGGTGGTTAAGCATAACGCTTGCTGGGCTTGCGTGCGGTCTTGAGTTAGGGATCTCATGGAACTCCACACTACCACTATATGTGATGACTTCATGGCACGCGGTCTTAGGCCTTGTTGAAGGCTTAATAACTGGCGGTGTAGTGAGTTACCTCACCCTCAAATCACCCAAGACTGTGTGGTGGTCTTAATGCTCACCCGAAAAACTCTTTTCACCTTAATCACGCTCCTACTACTAAGCCCTATCTTCGGCGTCATCCTAGCTGAGGAGCTAGGATATCATGAACCTCTAGATATAGTTGCTGAGGAACTGAAACTAAACGAATCTGAGTTTACGTGGACACCTCTCAAAGACTATACCGTGCCCGGACTACCTGAGTGGTTAGGCTACATAATCTGTGGTGCTCTAGGAGTGTTAGTAATAGTGTTTACGGGCTACATAATCAAGACTGCTTTAGGGCGGGGGAAAAGTGAGTTCAGCAGTAGCTAGAAAGTTTCTTGACACCACCTCCGATATCCTTGAAGTAGTGGATTTGCGGGGTCCAGGGAAAGCCTCACCTATCTTCATAGTGACTTCCTTCATCATCATAATCTTAACTTCTTTTACGTCAAGCTTATACGTAGCAGCCCTCACGCTAGCTACGTCAATCACAGTATTAGCTATCACTAACAACTCAAGAAATCACTTAAGGAAACTTGCGTCAGCCCTCATATACGTGTTTATATTCTCCCTGGTAGCTCTAACCCCTTTCTTAATCGAGGGTCACGTAAATCTTTATTTATTCTACGTGCTTAGAGCTACGGGGGCAACCAGCTTCCTACTGACTATGACTGTTGTCGCTGGTTGGGAAGGACTGAGTGAGTTCGTGAGGAGGCTTAAGCTGCCTGACGCAGCGTTAATTCTTATGACATACGTTAAGATGATCGCGGTCTTACTCCGTGACACCTCTAAAATACTTTTGAGTAGGGAAGCTAGGTTGTTTGAGAACACCGGCTTGAAAAACTTGCCGACCCACACTACCGTTATAGGGGACCTCATAATTAGGAGTAGTGAGAGAGGTAGGAGAACCTTCCTAGCTATAGAAGCGAGGACTCTCGGCACGCCTCCTGAGGGCTTAGGTTCTCATAAACCACTCAAACTATCAAGACTAGACATACTCGTTTCTTTAATAGCTTTCGCGGAACTCTTAATCTACTTCGCTGGTGAGATATCTTGGTAGCTAAGCTACAATTAAAGAACGTGTGGTTCAGGTATTCTAGAGGGGAAGACTATATCTTAAGAGGTGTGGGGTTAGAGCTGAGGGAATCAGAGTTAGTGGTGGTCAGGGGGCCTAACGGCTCGGGCAAGACCACCCTGATCTTAGTGGCTGCCGGGTTATTGAAACCTGAGCGGGGGGAGGTCCTCCTGGATGGTAAGCCTATATACGAGCAATTACCGCTAGCTAGGAAGAAGATAGGCGTGACTTTTCAAGACCCGGATGATCAGTTCTTTAACGCCACCGTATATGATGAGATAGCTTTCGCTTTAAGACAGCTTAAGATCTGTGAGGATGAGGTGAGGACCCGTGTTACTGAGGTAGCTCGTAGACTCAGGATAGAGCACCTATTAAGTAAGTTACCTTACAGACTGAGCGGTGGGGAGAAGGTTAAGGTAGCTCTAGCCTCAGTCCTGGTATACGAGCCTGAAATACTACTCCTGGATGAGCCGACCGCCTACCTAACACCCGAAACTAAGGATGAGGTGATAGAACTCCTTAAAAAGCTTAGAGGGGAGGGAAGATCCATCCTCATAGCCACGAACGACCCCGACATCACTAAACATAGTGTGGACAGGGTTGTGAGAATAGCTAACGGCAAGTTATTAACTGAGTAAAAATCCCTGCACTCCCTCAATTCAAGTAAAAATTAAGTCTCCTATACTAGGGTATACTAGGGATGGAAGGCTTAACCGGATTCTGTCGTGCTCTTCGCTTGTTCCGGCGTGAGGGCGGGTATTGAGGGTAGTGCTGGGAAGGATTCCTTCATCCTCTGCTCCGCAACCACCTTAGCTTCCTCAAGTATCTTCCTTGCGTCAGGTGTTGAGTATATGCCTACGCCACCAACACCTATCATCTCGCCGGCTTCCATGACGGTTTCCTGCAGGATGTCCTGTATTTCACCTAGCTCTATACCTATTTCGGGCAGTGTGTTCTTTATAGCTTCCCTCACGTCCTTAACCACTCCTACGACAGGACCTAAGTAAGCCGCTACCTCACCTATCTCTCTTATAGACTCGATCCTTAAGCCTATCTGCTCTAGAGCTACCTGAACCAAGAAGAGGCTCTTAGCAACCTTCCTTAACTCGGCAACCTCGTTAGCGTACATCACAGCCCTGGTCTGATCCTTAGATATCAGAGCGTCAACAACCTTCTCGAAGAGTTCCTTATCTCTAGCCTTAAGTCTGTCTAAGTAGACCTCAAGCCTCCTAGTCATTGAGTTCAGCTTATAGTGAGCCATGGCGAGCCTGTATCTCAGGGGTTTCTCCCTGACGAACAGTTCCTTGATGTGATCACCAACACTCTTCTCCTTCCCCTTCCAAGACTTCTCAAACTCCTTGAAGCTCGAACCCATGTATACTCCACCAACGAATGTCTTAAGACCAAGAAATGTTTTTAAAGTGTAAGGCTTTTTTCATACACAGAATTAATTGGGGTGTGCTGGGGGTGTTAGCTAATCAATTCCTGCGGGAATACCTGGACTGGGCCCAGTTAATCGAGGAGGTAAGGAGGATAGACCCGGCGAACGCTGGGTCTCTGTGGGAGGGTGTTGAAGGAATCTTGATAATGGGTATGGGCGGTTCAGGGATAGTTGGCGACGTAATCTACTCACTATCCTCGGAAAGACTTGAGATACCTGTAGTGTTGGTTAAAGATTTCCGGGTACCTAGATGGGTTGGTAGGGGCTGGTTGGCAGTAGCTGTGAGTTACTCAGGCGAAACTATTGAGACGCTCACGTGCCTTAACGAAGTGATCCGTAGGGGGGCTCAGGTAGCTGTGGTGGCTTCAGGCGGTAAAATGGTTGAGCTCGCTGAGGAGAGGAAGCTCCCGTACGTTAGGGTACCCCCCAGAAGAACCCCTAGATCGTCGTTCCCGGCCCTCTTACTAGCAACCCTCAAGATACTCAAGAGTCTCGGGATTGACTTAGGGACGCCGCGGGAAGAGCAAATAATAGAGTTTCTTAAGCGTGAGGACACGTTAAAGCTAGGCCATGAGTTAGCTGAGAAGTTAACTGGTAAAATACCTGTATTCATGTCTTCAACGAAGTACTACCCCCTAGCGCTTAGAGCTAAGGACGAGTTCAACGAAAACGCTAAAACACCTGCTAAGACTGAGGTATACCCCGAGGGATTCCACAACGATATCGTGGGCTGGGAGGCGTGGTTCGGACCCTTCAGCGTGGTGATCTTTAAGGAGATAGGTAACACCACCCTAGAATTCCTTAAGGAGACTTTATTGAGTGCGGGTCTGGAAGTCGCTACGTACGAGTTAAGCAACACTTACGTAGAGGAAGTGATAAAGTGGTCTCAAGTAGCTGGCATAGCCTCAGTGATCGTGGCAGAGAAACGAGGTCTAGACCCTAAAGAAACCAAGCACATAGCTAAGTATAAAGAATTCGTTAGGAGAACCAATATATAGGTTGGATAAGCTAATTCTTCATGAACATAATGCTTATTAACCTTTTAACTTAATTATCGAGTGAGGCGAATTTTATGGCTGAGCTAAGACCTATGGTTAAGGAAGCCCTGCTATCAGCGTACGCTGGAGAATCGATGGCTCAGTCTAGGTATAGAGCGTTTGAGGAAGTGGCTGAGAGGGAAGGATTCAGGAACGTAGCTAGGTTGTTCAGAGCCATAGCTTTCGCCGAGCAGGTACACGCTCGAAACCACTTAAGAAGAATGTCTTCAGTGATGTCTGATCAGAAAGCTTGTGGTGGCGCGCCTATAGGTCTCGGCAACACCTCCCAGAATCTCGCGTTAGCTATAATGGGTGAGGAATTCGAAGTGAACGAGATGTACCCCGCGTACGTAGCGGTTGCTGAATTCCATAAAGACAAACAAGCGGAACAATCCTTCAGGTGGGCGCTAGAAGCTGAGAAAATACACGCCGAGCTATATAGGAAAGCTAAAGAACACGTTGATAAGGGGGAGGACATCCCAATAGAGGGTAAGGTGTGGATCTGCCCTGTGTGCGGACACACACACGTAGGACCTGAAGCACCGGAGAAATGCCCTGTGTGTGGGGTCCCTCGAGAAAAATATGTTGGTTTTTAAAATAGAAATATCCCGAACCAAATCAACTTATTAATTCCGTAGTTATTCTTGGTTAAGGCCTAGTAAAGATGTTGCTAGCTAACTGGAGACTCGTTAAGGAGCTCTTAGAGACCGTTGATGTTGCTTTAGAGATAGTTGACGTTAGGGACCCCCTGACCACCAGGAGTAGGAGGTTTGAGAAGCTCTGTGAGGAATTGGGGGTTAAGTACGTGATAGTGTTGAATAAGGTAGATCTAGTTCCTCGAGCTACGGCGCGTGCTTGGGTCAGGTACTTCAAGGAGGTTGAGGGGATTAGAGCAATACACATATCCGCTCAGAAGAGGTTAGGTACCCTCAAATTGAGGAAGATCGTCAGAAAACTTAGTGATAAGAAACCTTTAGTAGTCGGGGTTTTCGGTATTCCTAAGGTAGGTAAGTCAACACTCATTAATACCTGGGCTGGCAGGCACGCTACCAGAACTTCACCATACCCTGGAACACCAGGTTACACGAAGAAAGCACAGTTATTCAACGTGGGTAGCGGGATATACTTGCTTGACACTCCGGGCATAATACCTGTGGAGGGTGATGAGGTGGAGATCGCCGTCAGGATGAACCCAGTAGACAACATAAAGAATCCTGTCGCTACGGCAGTAAGCCTGATAAAGAGAATAATGACGCACAACCCTAAAGCATTCGCGGAAACCTACGACATCAGTAGCTCAGAACCTGAAAACATATTACGGGAACTCGCTCTCAAGAGAGGCTGGGTTTACAAAAGCGACAAAGAACCCTTAATTATCGAGTCGGCAAAGCTAATCATCAGAGATTACTTAGATGGGAAAATAAGGTTCTACGTATTACCACCTAGGGAACGACGCGAATATTAGGTGGCTGATACACGCAACACGCGTTAGTAGTCTCCCAACTTAAGCCGACCGCGTGAAGCCGTACTCGTCAAACCTCAACGATCTTCAATATAGTGTTCTTATCGAGGGTGCTCACCGTCAGGTATTTCTCACTCAACATCTTTAAGTCCTTGTTATCTCCCTGTATCATGACGGAAAACAACCTAGCGTTGGCTTGTCTTAGTTTTCGCCTTAGGGTAGTCACGGAAAGCGTGTCCTCACCGTCCGTTATGATTACCACGTCGGAATCCCTCTTGACCACCCCGCTACTGATTATATCGTCGCACGCTGTTGTTATAGCTTTGGTTATGTCCGTCCCCCCACCACTCTTGACCCTGGCTAAGTTCCTCATGAGACTCAGGAATTCGGAAAAGCTTGCTTTTCTAGAAACTCTTATTAACTCGTGCGGGGCGCCGTCAAAAAATCTCAAGTAGAACTCGCGTACCTCCCTCCTAGACTTTATGAGTAACGCTATGGCGGTCGCCTTAGCCCACTCTATTTTCTCCCCCTCCATACTACCAGACTTATCTATTAGTAGGTAGAGAGGGCCTAAGGACTTGCTGATCTTCTTATCGTAGAGGAGGAGCTTAGACTCAACGTAGCTTAGCAAGATGTACTCACGTGGGAAGGCTAGCTGCGTGGGAACTAACCTCTCTAAATCACTTCCTAAGTCGTAACCATTAAACTCGCCCCTGTTGAATCTCTCGTATTTCTTCTTAGCCTTCTTGACTACGTCAGGTATTAGAGAGAGAACCTCCAGGATCTTGTTGACGTCAGCTGTCTTAGCTAGCTTTAAGACCTTCTCAGCATCCTCCTCTAAATCAAACTCGCTCCCAGCACCCGGCTGAACACCTGTCGTGTAGAGACGCTCAAGCTTCTTCATAGTCTCAACCTCCTGCGCCACACTCCTTAAAGACTCTCTCAGAACAGATCTCAGAAACTCGTTTTGAGCGTTCCTCGACTCCCTCGCATTAATGAATTCCCTCTTATCCTCAAGAAACTCCGTGAAGTATTGCAGGATAGCGATCGTCGCGAGCGTGGATATGAATGAGTCCAGTATTGTGTGCTTCTTTATCTTAAGTAGTTCCTCAGACTCGTTCAGCGCCTTAATCAAGTTGTAGTGCAGGTTATCTACCTCGGAACCCTCAACCACTAGCGCGTGAGGTAAGTAAAGAGTGTAGAAGAAGTCCGTGGCTAACTCAGCAGTAATGAATTCCTTCTTCAAGCCTAGCTTAGACGAGAGCTTAACTATCTTCTCTCCCCTATACTGGATGACCGGATCCCCGTAATCAACCCCTAACAAGAAACCTTTACCCAACCTTACCTACCTTCTTGCTGACAATCTCCATAATACTGCTTATTAAGTGTAGTACGTCCTCACCCAACCTGAGGACTTGAGAGTCTTGAGAGTCTCTGATTATGTTGATTACCTTAGCTTTAGTTATCTCTAGTTCTCTCTCAATATTCTCGAACTTTGCTGTGACGAATGAGCTCTCTATACCTTCCAAAGACTTAACGTACTGGTACAACTCCCTCAAGTTAGCTCTTATCTCGCTCAACTCTCTCACGTACTTGAAGGGGGTCCTCAACTCCTCCGCCAAGACTGCACTAACCTTCTCCACGTCTTCCCAGTCTCTCACGGCCACGTACTTAATAGCGAGCAGATCCTCCTCCACTGCGTGCATCCTGCCGCTCAGCACGGCATTAGCCGCCACGATCTTCAGGGACTTACCCTTACGTCTGTCAGTTAGGTGGATACCCCTACTCTCCAGGGCCGCGAAGAGCCTCAGCAACTTACCCTCAACGCCGCTTAAGTCTACCTCAAACAACTTCTCGTTAATCTTCTTGATCTCGTCTATGCTTATCAGCCTACTGCCGTCATCCCTCTTAAGACTCAAAGAACTCTGCTTCTCTAATTCCCAGGAAGCCCTCAGTAAATTCCTCCACATGTCTTCCTGAACAGGCCTCACAAAGTGTCTTAACAAGAACCTATCATACACTGACTGAATCTCAGGGTCTTCAGGCACCTCGTTACTAGCGCCGAAGAGAGTCCATAAATCAACTCTCAATTCCGTGAACCCGTCGTAGAGTATCCTTTCTTGGAGGAGAGTGTTAAGCGCGTTCAAGATAGCTGAGTTAGCCTTGAATATCTCGTCTAGGAAAGCTATCTGAGCGTCAGGCAACTTACCGGCAGTCAACCTAACGTACCTCCCCTCCTCAAGAGCTCTAATATCTAAAGGCCCGAAAAGCTCTGAAGGCTCCGTATACCTAGTCAGCAAATACTTAAAGAACTTAGCGTTAAGTAGCTCAGCGGCTCTCCTAACCAGAGCCGACTTAGCAGTATTATGTGATAGCAACCCGTTGGTGAAGAACGAGTGCGTCCCGGGCACGTGGAAATCGTAGACCCTCACCAAGTCCTCAAATCGTTTCACGGACTTAACAACGTCCCAGCCGAAATCACTTATTGGGTCCTCACCTAACTCACTCGACCCGATCAATGAAGTTAACTCACGACTCTTACCTTCTGAGATGAACCCTACTTTACTTAAGAATACGCTTAAGTTCCTCCCTCCACTCACCACGAGCTCGTGGGATTTGCAGCCATTCAAGCCCTCCTCACAGTCAAGAATAGAGGATAAGATACCGCTACGTAGCAATAGTAACTGAATTCCCTCCAAGAAAGCCCTACTCTCACTTCTTAAGAGTAGGTAGGGCTTCCCACCACCTAATATGATGTCAGCACTCTCGAAAACTCCTCTCAAGAAAGCTTCTGATACTTCGCTAGGTGATGAGAGAACGAGTTTAGGAACTCGCCCACTCACAGGATCACTAAGTAGTTCGAGAAGCCTTACTAGGTACGCGGACACGCACACAAGCATTCCACGTCCTGACGTAACGAAGCACTCATCACTTCCTGAAACATCCTCAACCACGCTCTTTACTTTCCGAAGCAACATCGTTTCGTTACTCTTCATCTCTAAACCTATCGTTTCCTCGTTCAAGAATCGGCCGCGAACAGAGAAAAACCCAAGTAACTCCGCGGTCTTCTTGTCCAAGACCTTGCTACCTTCACGTCCGTATTTCACGTTGAGGCGATCCACGTGGGGTATGACCGCGTAGTGTTGTGGGGAAGGCAACCTAGCCAGAATCCTTACCTCATCACCACTCTTGAGATTCCTTAACTCAACCCAGCCATGCCTAGTCATCACGGGGTGGTTGGCGGTCCCCCTAACCCTGAAGCCTTTCTCAGTAATTATTTCGTAGGTCTCCCGCACATCATACACGTGAAGCTCAGTAGCCTTACCGGAAGGGAAGACCGGAAAATCAGTAACGTAGATTCCGGGAACTAAACCCTTAGCTAAGTCCTCAACGTAAAAGAGTCTCCCATCATCGGAAGCTACTATAGTGTCCCCGGTAACACATCCGGGCTCCCCGATAAAGATTGCATGCTCTCCAGTAAGCAACGCGAGAACTATTACTCTAGACTCCTCATCCCTGCCAACGAAAGGCTTCCTCAACTCCTCCTCAAACTTCTGAACCCTAACGACCAGATCGTCCAGTTTCAAGTCCCCGGCATCTCCCACATTAATTATATTATGAACCAGAATAAATTGAAATGGTTATGGGGTCTTAAACGAGGGTGTGTGGCTTACCACTCTAACCAGTATTACTTCACTAAATAAGGTTTTGTGTTAGAAGATATTGGGGTGTCGACTTGTACGAGGACGTGAAAAAGAGAATAGTTGACGTGATGAGGTATATGGAGGAGAGAGGTCTTAATTACGGCAGGTCCGGGAACGCTAGCGTGAGGGTTGGGGAAGACCATGTTTTAATCACTCCTAGCGGGGTGGTTAAGGCTGAGATGTCTCCGGAAGACATTCTCGTAGTTTCCATGAACGGGGAGGTTATTGAGGGTAGGCGCGCCCCCACGGTCGAGATGCCGCTACACTTAACGATATACAGGGCTTACGAGTATTTTCGAGCCGTTATTCACGCTCACGCACCATACACAAGCGTCTTAGCTGTTGCGAGGGAGCCGCTACCCCCCATCATCGAGGAGATGGTCATATATACGGGCGGCGATGTCAGGGTCGCTGAATACGCTCCCTTCGGGAGTAAGGAGTTAGCGGAGAACGCTGTTAAAGCCTTAGAGGGTAGGTCAGCGGTCATACTCGCGAATCACGGTGTCGTGGCGTGTGGCAGAAGTCTTGAGGAAGCTCTAGAAGTCTTAACAATAGTTGAGCGAACCTCACAAACATACGTCCTAGCTAAGTCATTAGGGAAGGTGTTTAATCTCCCAGAAGAGGTAGTGGAATCGCTGAGGACACTCTTTCTTAAAAGATTCACAACTAAAAACATCACTCTCTAAGAGGGGGAGGGTCAATCCTAAGAGTCGTGCTATGTATGAGTCTTAACTAACTTAAGTCCCGTGTGAAAGAATTTTCTGGGAAAATACTTGATGCTTGAGTACTTACTTTTTAAAAATACGTGGTTGTAGCTTGCTCTTATATGGGTTTGCCCTCGATGTCTAGCAACGGTTTCGGCGGGTCTTTCTTCTGTGTTAGTAGTGAGGCTATGACGAAGACCGCGGCTCCTATAGGTATTACGAAGGGCCCTGGAGCGTATATAGCTAACCATATGTCCTCTGTTTGCTGGTAAAAGTAGTATATGAATGGTATCCAGAGAACTACGTTAGTTACTACACTAGCTATAGCACCTGTTCTATTAGCTTTCCTCCAGTATATGCCGAAGATGAATGGTATGGCTTGAACGAAGAGTATTAAGTACCAAGCTATTTGGGTAAGGAAATATATCGTAGCAGCCCATAAAGCGATGGCTAGTGAGACGAAGGCTGTGACGAGTACTAAGATCCTGGTTAACAGAATCCTTGTTTTCTCATCCATGTTGGGCCGCATCATAGGTATTAAGTTATTCACTATTACTGAGGGGGGTATTATTAATGAGCTGTCAGCACTACTCATTATCAGCGCTATCAAGCCTACAGTGAGTAACGCGAATAGAGGTGCTGGTAACAGGTTTAGTGCTAGCGTAGGCACGATTAGGTTAGGGTCTTCTATCTCAGTTATTATTAACCGGGCCCAGATACCTATTAAGGGTCCTATCATACCCAGGGTAGCGTAGGTTATTCCCGCGGCGAAAGACGCGCGCTTAGCTGTCTTCTCGTCTTTAGCAGCTAAAGACCTCTGCACTAAGTCTTGACATGAGAGAGCGCCTATAGCTTGATTCATCCATGAAGCTATGTAGTAAGCGAGACCTATCATACCGACGTACCCGAGATACTCAAAATTCTCTCCGGGCAGTATAGAGTACGTGTCAGCAGGAATCTGAGTCGTTATCGCTTCCCAACCACCCGCGGCGGAGATCACGTAAGGAATCATTATTATTAAGCCAGCAAGCAGGAGTATCATCTGAATGAAGTCCGTTAACGTAACGGACCACATACCGCCTAGGAAAGTATAAATCACAGTTATTACTGTACCCAGAAGCACGCCCTGCTCGAATGTGAGACCTAGAAGTACTTGGAAAACAGCACTATACGCTACCAATAAACCGCCTAACCAACCTATATACGCGAGTACTTGAATAGCTGAAGATACTATCTCCATAGTCTTACCATACTTAACTCTGAAGAAGTCAGCAATCGTGAGATACTTTAGTTTTCTGAGGATAGAAGCGAAGAATATCGAGAATATAATTAAGCACACGCTAGCACCTATAGGGTCCATGATAACTCCCCTAACCCCGAAGTAATAAGTCATGGCAGCCCCTCCTAACACGGTACCCGCACAGAACCATGTAGCAGTTATTGTTCCGTAAGTCAACCAGAAACCTAGGCGTCTTCCAGCAACTATGTAGTCCGTCATGTTCTTAATTTTATCCTTAGCCCACCACCCGATGATTAAGACAATGATAGAATAAGCCACTACAGCAATTAAGGCTAGGGTGACCTTATCTTCCATGGGCACCACAATATAGTAATCCGCAATGGGTTTTTAAATATTTAAGATCTTTTTATCGTATTTTTGTCTAGTCGATTACGATTTTCTAAAGATTAAATTTATTAAGTCTTGGAAATAATGCTTGATGTGGTGATATCTTGGGTATTGAGTTTAAAGAAGTTTTAGCTAAGTACTTAGCTAAGACCCCTAAGTCGAGGGAGGCTTTCGAGGAGGTTTCCAGGTACGTGCCTGGAGCTGTCGGTAGCGCGATACAGTTCTTTAAGCCTTACCCGATATTCGGGTTACGTGGTTATGGTTCTAGGGTTTGGGATGTTGACGGGAATGAGTACATAGATTACTGCATGTCTTACGGTGCCATGACCGCGGGGCATAGAAATCCCTCCATAGTTGAAGCTATAGTGAACGTTGTTAAGGAGCACGGTACCTTGTTAGGGATGCCTTCACCGATGGTTGGTGAGCTTGCTAAGGAAATATCTAGTAGGATCCCAGACATCGAGATGATTAGGTTCACTAACTCCGGTGCTGAAGCAACTATGTATGCTGTTAGGCTTGCTAGAGCGCTTACAGGTAGGGATAAGATAGTTAAGATGGAGGGTGCTTACCACGGGGCTCACGACTACTTACTCATAAGTGATAAACCCATCTCGATAAAGATCCTGGGCTCCTACGATGAGCCGAGATCAGTGCCTGACTCACTAGGAACTCCTCAAGACGTGGTGAAGCTCACGCTAACCACACACTTCAACGACATCGACAGCATAGAGAAGTTATTTAAGAAGTACGGTAATGAGATAGCTGCTGTGATAACAGAGCCTGTTCAAACGAATATGGGCGTGATACTTCCTGAGGAAGATTACTTAAAAGAGTTAAGACGCTTATGTGATTACTACGGCGCGTTCCTAATATTCGATGAGGTTAAGACAGGGTTCAACGCTTCTAGCTCAGCAGCATACCTAGAGTATGGTGTTAGGGCGGACTTAGTAGTGCTAGGTAAGGTTGTTGGTGGGGGAACCCCTCTAGCCGCTTTCGGTGGTAGGAGAGAGTTCATGGAGAACATAACCCCGGTTGGTAGAGTAGTTCATTACGGAACCTACAATGCCAACCCCCTATGTGTTGCGGCCGGGTTAGCAGCACTCAAGAAGGTCTTCACTCCTGAAGCCCATGAGAGAATGAAGAATCTCAATTACGAGTTGTTCAAGGGAGTCAACGACGCCATAGAAGACTCGAAGATAGTGGCTAACACCATAGCTAAGGGGAACATGGGAGCCATATACTTCGGACTGGATAAACCCCCCAGAAACTTCAGGGAAGCGTACGGGGTGGATAAGAATATGTGGTATAAGTATTGGATAGCGATGCTCGTTGAGGGTATAATACCGTACGGCGGGGCATGGTTTGAGGAATGGTTCGTGTCAGCCATGCATACACGCGAAGATATCGAGAAGACTGTTGAGGCTTACTATAAGGTGTTGAAAATAATCCGAGAGTAAACTCTCGTTGAGACTTAATAAATGAGGGATTAAATCTAGCTACTCATGAGGGAGTTGGATGTTGGAAGTGAGAAAGCTTAAGGAGTTAGATGAGGATACTAGAAAGAGAATACTGGCTAGGTCAGCCCTCAACCTAGAGTTAGTGAAGGATAAGGTAGCGGAGATAATAGAGGATGTAAGGAAGAGGGGGGATGCAGCTATCCTAGATTTTTACAGAAGTTTCTTCGGTAGGGAGGTCTTAACTCAAGATAACTTAAGAGTGAGTGAGGAGGAGGTGAGGGAAGCTTACGAGAAGGTGAGTGATGAGTTAATTGAGGCATTGAAAGTAGCTCGTAAGAACATAGAGACTTTCCACAGGAGTCAGCTACCGAGAGAAATCTGGTTTACTGAGGTAGTTAGTGGTGTGTTGGTGGGGCAGGTTTGGCGACCTATAGACTCCGTAGGTATTTACGTTCCAGGCGGTAAGGCAAACTACCCGTCCACGGCCTTAATGCTTGCCATACCAGCGAGGGTTGTAGGGGTTTCGAGGATAGTAGCTACGACACCCCCCAGACCTGACGGTTCCGTGAGTCCCCCTACCCTAGTAGCTCTAGACTTAGCTGGTGTTAAGGAGGTGTATAAGGTCGGGGGCGCTCACGCCATAGCGGCTCTAGCTTACGGTACTCAAACTATTAAAAAGGTTCGTAAGGTCGTGGGCCCGGGTAATATCTGGGTAGCTACAGCGAAACACTTACTGAGGGGTGTGGTAGATATTGACTTCATAGCAGGTCCTTCAGAAGTTCTCATACTAGCTCTGGAGGATGCTGAGCCAGAATACGTTGTGAGGGATTTAATAGCTCAGGCAGAACATGATCAACTAGCGTCGGCAATCCTAGTAACTACCTCCCCTAACCTAGCTAAGGAGGTGGCTACCAGGCTTGAGGAAGTGGTGCGTGAAGTCCCTAGGAGTGAGATCGTGAGGGAATCGCTAAGTAATTACGGCTCCATACTAATAACTGAAGACCTTGACGAGGCGATAGAATTCGTGAATGAGTACGCGCCGGAACACCTAGAGATACTCACTCAAGACGTAAGTAAAGCCTTCAGCATATTAAGTAAGGTGAGGAACGCCGGCTCAATATTCATAGGCAACGGAACCCCGGTAGCGATGGGTGACTACATAACGGGAACAAACCACACGCTGCCAACAGGGGGTAACGCGACAACACGAGGTAGTCTCAGCGTTTTCGATTACATAAAGATAATAGATGTTCAGATAGTTAACGAAGAAGGTATTAAGACGTTAGGTCCTCACGCAATAACGATAGCTAATTCCGAGGGTCTCTACAATCACGCTGAATCTATTAAGGTGAGGTTATCCAAGACTTAAATCACGTACCTTAATCAAGAATTCCACTCTAGCACTACTAAACCATCCCGAACTCAAAGTTTTTAATCCAAAAACCAAATAGCGTTTTTATGTTAGTAACCCTTATTCGAGTCCGAGTTCTCTCAGCTTTTCCTTGGTGGGTATCCCGTTTCTATCCCAACCTTTTATCTCGTAGATTATGTCTAGGAGCTTGTCTTGATCTACTACGGTGCCGTCGCCTGCTTCCCTACTAAATCTCTCGGGTAGGTAATCATCCTTCCTGCTGAATCCCTCCCTAACGTTGAATAGTCTCTCAAGGTTTATGACTCTCTCACTCACCTTCAGGAGTTCCTTCATCGTGTAGTTGTAGCCTGTAGCGTAGTTGAAGAGCTTAGTCCATGTCTCAGCCCTGATCGCTAGTGTTATGACCGTGAAGAGGCATACGCCGAGTAAGTTAGTGAGCATCGAGTACTCCTCAAGTGGCTTAACCCAGGACTTGAACTCCTCCTTGAACGGGTCCGGCCTCTCAGTTATCCCGAGCTCCTCGCTTAGGTACCCGAACGCGTCAACTATGGAGGCCCAAGGTCTTAAGTGGTCAGCGCCTCTCGGAGAGACCATGTGGGACCACGCCTCACCCTTGCTCGTCCTGACCTCGTCAGCAGCCATCTCAAGACCTTTTACGTGCATGACGTAGTAGACCGCGTTCTTACCTAGCGTCTGAGCAGCCTTCAACGAACCCTCACCGAGTAGGGTCGCGAACTCTCCCTCCCTCAGCCCAATCCTCTTAATAAGCTCGACCATTGCCTCACCGTTACCGAACCTGAGCTCAAGACCTTCCGTCTTAGCCTTATCTATGATTCCTGTCTCGAACCACTCCATAGCTGTGGCCACGACCTGCCCGGTAGATATCACGTCTAAACCGAGCTCGTTCGCTAGGTAGTTTGCTGTAGCGACGTAGTAGAGGTCCTTAACGCCTGTCTTAGCTCCGAACGCGGCGAGTGACTCGTACTCCGGCCCCCCGCTCTCAACCCCCTTAAATCTCCCTTCAGGAATTACCGTGTGCCTACCGCAGGCTATCGGGCAGTTAAAGCACGCGTAAGGCTTAACGGAAAGCTTCTCATGGTAAGTCTTGTAACCTAGGTAATCATTGAACTCAGGCATCTTACTTCTTCTCCAATTATAGAACGGTACCAGAGCTACCGCGTTCATCGCGTCGAAGAATGAGGGCGTCCCGTACTTCCTTAATTCATCCCTGACGAAGGGCTCCTCAAATAACTCACTTATGGCTTTCCTAACGGCTTCCATGAAGTTAGGTTGGTCTGCTACCCTAGTCTTAAAGCGCGTGCCGTACACGGCGATAGCCTTCAGGTTCTTAGAGCCCATCACAGCACCACCGCCGCCACGACCTGCAGCTCTATGACCATCAACCATTATCGCAGCAAACTTAACCAGCCTCTCCCCGGCGACCCCTATGGCCGCTACCTGAATATCCTTGTTATTGTGACGCTTCCTTATCTCTTCCTGAACTTCCCTAGGTGAGCGACCCATTAATTCCCTAGCGTCCAGGAACTCAACCACGTCATCATGTACGTAGAGATACATAGGCTTCCCAGCCCTGCCGTGAATAACTATCATGTCATAACCACTCCTCTTGATATGCGGCGCGAAGTAACCGCCAACGTTGGATGCGAATATAGTCCCGGTTAGGGGGACTTAAACATGACCACGGTCCTACCGCAAGTCGGGGCGCCGGTGTCCGTTAAGGGCCCTGTTATGAACAGAATTTTATTTTCCTCGGACATAGGGTCGATGTGGGCCTTCAGGTTATCGTAGAGGTACCTAGCACCAAACCCCTCACCACCAACGTAGAGTCTATACCAATCCTCAGGAACAGGCTCCTCCCAAACCTTCTCAGCTGATAAATCAACATGCAGTATCCTACCAGGTGAACATGGTGGCGACATAATTAAATTCACCTCGACATAATATTTTACGATAGGATTAATAAATCCGCAAAACAGGCGTCAGCATCTTTAACGACTAACCTCTGTTCCGCCCTGAAAGGGTTTTGATTATAATGTGGTTATGTCTTAAAAATAGTTACTTCCACAACCCCCTTCTTAACCCTAATCTTCGTTTTCTCCGGGTTCGGGCTGAAGGGGAGGTCTATCACGGTCTTATACTGCTTTACCTCAATACCTTTATATCTTTCCGACCAGTTATTGAGGCTTAACGCTTTTTTGAGTTCTGCAGAGATTATCATTTTATTGTCTTCGAATCTCACGTCTATGGTTCCTTCCGAGGCGTATGGGAGGTCAACGTATATTACTAGCCTGTCCCCCATGTCTCTCATAGTGTAGAGTGGTTCCACGACTTCTCCCAATGTTTTTATTTTAGTAGGGCCCATCACTTCAGATCTTGACTCACTCAATAATTTCTCGACATCCTTCCTGATGCTTTCCTCTATCTCACGTAGTTTCTTCTCAAGTCTCTTAAAGAATTCATCTATTGAATCACTCATGTTACTCACCTACATGTGTAGCGGCATCCCGTACTCGAGATCCTTCCTCATAGCAGACATCATGTTCGCTGCTTGCTTCATAGTCTCCCTAGCTCTCAACTTAATTATCTCGGCTTGCTCGATGAGATCGGCAACATCTACTTTCACACCGAATATCTTCGAGAACACTATGAGTCCCTTAGCAGCTGCTTCAGGGTCTGGGAACTCCAGAAAAGATTCGGTGAGGAGAATTAATACCTTAACCCTCCTACGCGCACCCTCCTTCAGCAAGACTGCTGAGGGACCTATCAACAACCCGCTCTCAAGCATCCTAGCACCACCAACCTCAACGAAGTCGTCACGCCCCCCAACCGACGTCACGTAGAAAGTCCTCAAATCATCTAAGTCAAGCCTGTTATGCGCCGGGATTCCTGTAGAGCTAACGACGTAATCAACACCCCTTAATCTAGCGTAGTCTAGCAAAGACGTAATTAACTGCGCCTGCACGTCAGGTAGCAAACTTACCTCAGTGAAGACTGTCATCACCCTACCCCCAGCAAAAATCCTTACAGGAGGTCTTGAGAAACCCTTATGAATCACCGTTATCGGCGGGAAATACGGTGAGTCAACACCGCCGACCTCACTAAGCCCTAACTTAGAGGTCATGTAAGACGCGCTTATGACCCCCACGAGACCGGTATCGGGCAACGCAACAAACAACACGCTAGGCCTCTCAAGCTTAAACTCCTCGTATTCAACGAATCTAAAATTACCTAACCACTCCTCCCTATACGACATACTTGAACACCTAAAATACGGTGTAATTACGCATAAATTAAACTTTTTCACGTTAGAGATCGTAAAGGACTTAACCGCAAGTATTTGAGGTTCCCCAGACATTGGTGAGACGCTATTGATATGGAGTTATTATAATAACGGGGGTGTTAGTTGCACTTTAGTCCTGGAGTTAATGAGTGTAGGGAGGATTTCTTCAACTTCGACATTGAGTTGAGTACGTTGATCAGGGAGTTAAGTAATCAAACAACTCGAATGATTGTTGTTAAGGGTGTTAGTAGGACTGGTAAGTCTTCGCTTATTAGGGTTGGGCTGAGCATTTCTGGCCTGCCTCACGTAATACTTGATGCTAGGAGGTTTGAGTATTTTAGTGTTGACGCGTTTTTACGAGATTCTCGCTGGTTCGCTTGCTAGGTTTTTGGAGTCTAGGGGGTCTGTCAGTAAGTATTTAGGGTGTGATCAGGGGTATCTCGATTAGTGGGTTGGCTATCGAGTTTAGTTCTAGGGATAGTACGACGCTCGCGGAGGTTCTTGAAGCACTGAATAAGTGGGGTGAGGATATGGGGGGCTTCGTGGTATTGGTTTTCGATGAGGCTCAAGACTTCCTCTACTTCCCGCGGCTTGACTCAATCCTCACACACGTATACGATTACTTAAGTCACATTAAGCTAGTTTTAGCGGGTTCGGAGATCGGCTTGCTCGATAAGTTGCTGGGTGTTAGGAAGGTTAAATCCCCGCTCTCAGGAGGGCCGTACACCACGATAACTATGAGGAGGCTCTCCGGGGGAAGCGATGGAGTTTCTTAAGGAAGGCTTTAAGCAAGCTAGTATGGTGGTTAATGAGGCCCTGCTGGAGGAAAGCCGTGAGCCTGTTCGACGGCGTGATAGGATGGCTCACCTACTACGGCTACTAAGCCTTAAGACTTGGTAACGAAGGAGCTATTACCAAGACTCTCGAGGAAAGGTCCAAACTAGTCATGGGAGAGTTAGAGAATTTCCTTTCGTTAAGACCTCAAGCTAGGGCAAGATACCTCACCATACTGAAGCTACTGATCAACCCGTTGAGATGGTCTGAAGTTAGGGCAGGACTCTCAGTCAAGCTTAAAAGAGAGGTCAGCGACAAACAACTCACGCATTACCTAAAAGAACTAATCGATTATGGACTCATCGAAAAACCAATAACAAGTACGTGATAACGGACCCGCTACTAAGACACGCGATACGTGAGCTAAAGACTTAAACCCAGCAAGGAAAACACGTTGGGTACCTCCACGATATAAAATTTCCAATAATGAGGGCTAGGCCTCTTGAAACCCCTCCTTCATTGTATGGATGGAGGTTCGGGCTGTCTAGATACGTCTGAGCCTTGGGTTGAAGATCTCTTCTAGTGAGTGGCTGACTAGAACGAACGCGTGGTGGGGTATCAACCCCAACTTATGTCGCTCACGTTCCCTACACCGAGGAATACGAGTGCCGCGTGGGAGAATATAGCGTTCAATGTTGCTAGAACCATGTTCGCGTAAACCACTGACATGACGTTAGGTAGTATGTGCTTGAAGTCGCTGAGGCATATCAAATTCTTGTAAGCTGTTAAGCCCTATTTCTATGATGAGTATGAGAAGATGGGGCCAGGGTTTGAAACCCTTTCGCCTCATCCACTCGTAAGTTAATCGCTTTAGTTAAGTAAAAACTTATCTTATCTTCTCCTACGTAGGACTATAGTTGTTGTCGCGATTAACGCGATAGCCACTACCCCTATTATTAGGACGGGGGTGGGATCAAACGGTGGTATGGGCGTCGTGGTAGGTGTCGTAGGTGTTGGTGTTGTGGGAGGGGCTGTCTCGGTTGGTGTGGTTGTGGGTGGTGTCGTAGGCGTGGTATCTGGTGTTGTTGTCTCAGTCGGGGTGGTCGTAGGTGTTGGTTCGCGAGCTACGCTGATTTTCGAGTTCGCTTTATTATTTGCTTCGTTCGCTTCCGCGATCTCGTTATCTGAGTCCGCGAAAGCTTCCACGATGTAGAGTCCAGGTAGTGCCGGGATCCAGTTAAAGGCGAGTTCTATGGTTTCGCCTACCTCCAGCCCCTGAACCCTTACCTCGCCTATAGTTATGTCACCAGTGCATACTGAGACGTTGAATTCTCCTGCAGGGTCTAACCCGATGTTCCCTACTGCCACCTTGAGAGTAATCTGCTGGCCGACGATCGGCTCCGCCGGGCTGTAGGTTATTGAGATTGTTAAGTCCGGGATTAGCTGAGCTTTCTTCAACGGTAGGTAATCTATGTTACTCCTATCTATTATAAAGACCTCATCACATATCCCGTCCTCGTCTGCGTCAGCGCAAGTATCGCTGAAGCCTGATCCTCTGGGATCTCCCCAATAATTACCTCCAATGAAGTCACCACCGACGATGTTCCTACCGGGAGTCTTCGTGATGTTCCAGTAGTTAATTCCTCCCAAGTAGATAATCACGTTCACTTTATTACTGAATAAGTTGTTGTAAAGCACGTTATTACTGGAGTTATCTAGACGAACCCCGTAAGCGTTATTCATTATCACGTTACCTACTACGACGTTATCACTAGAATTCGAGAAGTATATCCCGTAATTATACCCAGCAATCCTGACGTTCCTTATCGTCACGTTACTACTATTCACGACTCTAACCCCTATTCCCGGCCAGCTCGTCAAATTCCCGATCAAGCTATGACCACCCCCGTCAAAGACTATGCCATTACCGTAGATCTGGATGCAGTAATCCACCCCCTCCTGAAGACCGTTAAGATCTGACGCGAGGATGTAGTAACCCGGCTCATGTATGTCTGTACAGGAGGAGATTAACGTACTCGAGGAACTCACCACACCCCATAAACCCGTCGAAGCAACAACGTAGATGACCAGTAATACCGCAACACTCAAGAACGCTGAAGTCCTGCCCATGACATCACAACACATAACAATACCACGCAAGGGTATTTATACCTTTTTAAAACCCATTCCTTTAGGTAGAGTCAGAAACAACACAAAAATAACGTTTTATATTTATCGTATTTAAAAACATTCACTTACGTTTCAGGACCACTTAAGTAGTTTCGCTAGGTTCTCCTCTGGTTGTGTGGGCTTGGTGATTAAGCTAACTACTACCATGACTATAAGGGAGACTAGAGCGCCCCAGACGTAGATCATCTCATATATTTCCGCGGGTATGTAACCCATTATACCCATTAGGGATGCTATGAAGCCTGATATCATGCCGGCGACGGCTCCTTCCTTTGTTGCGCGTTTCCATACAAGACCCAGCACTAAGGGTACGAAGACTCCTGACGTGTAGAGGTCGTACGAGTATATGAGTAGCTCGATTATCCCTCGAACGGTCAGGGCTGTTACGAGCGAGAATATACCGACGATCACAGTGACCACTATGGATAGCCTCAGCATCTGCTTATCAGTGATTTTCGGGTTGAACCTATAGTAGAAGTCTCTGACGACGTGTGACGTGGCAGCCAGTAAGAGGGAGTCAGCTGTTGACATCACGGCCGCGAGTATTGCAGCTATGAATAAGGCGCCGACAGCAGGCCCTAACGTTATCAGGATTAGGTGTGGTATCGCGACTCTCGGCGACGCAATTAATTCCTGCGGGCTCGGTGAGAGTGCTAGCGCGGCCATGCCCGCGATAGCCGGTATGAATGAGACTATTATTAGGAAAATCCCTGAGAGGAGTGAGGCCCTCGCGGCAGTCTTCTCATCTTTAGAAGCGAAGAGTCTCTGGTAGAAGTCTTGCCCTATCAACGTATACATGACTGTAGCGGCGAGTGTGAGGACTATGACTGAAGTCCCTGGAGAGAATATGTTGAAGTACTCGCTGGACGGACTACTAATCACTCCGGTCGTGTACAGCTCGTTAAGCCTGCTCTCCACGCCTGCTAAGCCGCCTACGCTAGCTAGGGCGAGGGCGGCAGCTATTATGACGCCGAGAGTACCGAGAATTATCTGAACGAAGTCTGTGAGAGTGACTGCCCAGAGACCTGAGATTGCTGTGTAGATTATGAATATCACCGTAGCGAGAACCGAACCCCATAGTCCGGGCAACCCCATCGCTTCGAAGACTGCTCCAGCAGCCCATACCTGCGCTCCTATAATACCTACCAAAGCTAGAAGCGAGAGTAGCGCGGATATTGCTTGAACTGAGTACCCGCGATACCTCATCCGCAACAATTCAGGGACTGTATAGAGTGCTAGAGCTCTTGACAACTTAGCGAACGTGAGACCGAGCAAAGCTAACCCAATACCGCATGCTGCCCCGTACCAGAACCCCCCAACTCCGTACGTCACGCCCCACGACGCGCCGCCGAGAACAAACCCACCACCGTAATGAGTTGCCGCAAGAGTGGCGGCAGCTAACACAACACCGAGCCTCCTACCAGCCAGAAGATAATCATCTGTTGTTTTAATGAATTTCGTGGCCCACACACCTATACCCAACATGGCTAGGAGGTAAGCCACGACAGCAACCCACAATATTATCTCCAAGATATGTCACCACAAAATAAATCAATGTAAGAATTTAAGAATATACGTGTTAATAATTTTTAAATACGTTAATAGTCTTTAAGTGAACATAAAAATCTGAGCTAACCCCCACATCCACTGAGTCCGTATCTGAGAAACTCATTCTTTAGGTCGTGGATAATGCCTCAACTCTAGTCCGTGGTTAGTGGCGCTATGGAGGCTATCGAGTCACCTTCGAATACGTACGTGTTTTTAGCGATTGATATGAGTTTACCTGACGTTGGTGAGGTGATGGCGACGCCGCCCACGTAGCATAGAGTATCGCCTTCCCTCACCATAGCGCCCGGCTCCACAACAGTTTTCGGGAAGCCCTCGACAGGGGTTTTCGCTTGAACTAGCTTGCCGTAGTACGTCTTAACTCCCTGCTCCACCTGCTCTGAGTCAGTGATCACCCCGAGCTTCCTCAGAGTCCCCGCAACCACCCTAAACAGTCTCTCCTCCCAAACCTCGCTGTAGTACCCGTCACCTCCCGGAGTCTCTATTATCGCTGACGGTATGCCCTTATGTGTGGCCTCAACGAATAGCTGACCCCTCAAGCCAGTTGACTCCACTACGGTATCCCAAGGTATTAAGTCAGTGAACTCCCTGACCTCAGGGAACTCACGGTGAAGCGCGAGCACGTACTGGTACGAGTTATGCCCAGCGCAGTGGAGGTCCAGAACGTAATTTGAGGACTCAGCCAACCCCCACACAGCCCTAACCAAACCCCTACTCACGGAGGAGCCGGCACCGTCAGGAAACACCCTATTCATGTCCACGAAATCCACAGGGTTAAACCTAGTCCGAGCCACGAAACCCAGAACATTAACCACGGGCACAACCACAACAGACCCACTGAAAACCCTCAAACCCTTGAGAAACTCAACCAACTTATAAGCTGAGTAAACCCCCGTCACCTCATCACCGTGAATACCGGCCGTCACAAGAACCCTCGGCTCACCAGAACCAAACACATAATACCTAACCCTAACCCCCGAAACCTCCAAGAAACTAACGCCCATCAAACCCCTCACACCACTACTACAAAAGATTAATAAATTGCTAATAAGATACCTAGTTAGCTTGAGGAAGTTTAATGAGACCTACATAAAGGCTGAAGCACTCCACTCCATACTCGATCGCGTTGACCGTGAGGTAAGGGCTTTCAGCTACTAGATAGGGTACAGTAAGGAGAACCTACTAAGAGTACTTGATTGCTGTGCGCTAAGCGTATAGAGGATAGAGTTAGAGGGTGGGACAGATCACGTGGGTTATAGAGGGTCCGTTCTACTCAGTAATACCCCTATTACCGGAGGGTTACTACACAACCCTCTTGAAGTTCATTGATGATATAGTTAGCTACATATACGTCTTTACCAGCTCCTATAGAGATACTCTAGGGAAGTGCCTAGAACTCTTGTCGAGGAGAGTAAGGTTAAAGCATAGGTCGCGGGGCTTGCTACCGTATCCACCGAACTTTCGGAGCTATGCATGAAGCTGAATATCAGGCGTGTCTACTATGTAATACGGTATTCAGCCACCTTTAGTATCAGCTGCCAGTAAGGTTTATGGCATGCTGAAAAGATGAGAGACTGTTAAGATAGTAAGCGGGAATGGAGCAGTTGATATAACTGTCAATAGCCTTGAGGAACTCTTAGAAAAGCTTCTACAACTCCTCTCTAGCTAAATTAGGTTACCGAAGCTCTAGATGTCTAATTTCCGTAAGAGTTGATGTATTATGGTGACGTGCTGAGTATTTTCCTCGAAGAATAGGGGGAATATTCGAAGAGCAAGTGAAAGACTTGTATGGGGTTTTGGGATAGGGATTTAGTGAGGAGCAGAAAAGTCTAAGCATGTTAAGAATTGGAGATATTTCCTAAGGCTCTACAACAGAATTGCGGCTGGAG
>Ga0105154_1000102_pt1 | contig 36764 bp, 48 predicted proteins | sample SSWtaG_FD_89672 | JGI IMG/M metagenome (GOLD analysis project Ga0105154, IMG submission 89672) | Hot spring microbial communities from Sandy's Spring West, USA to study Microbial Dark Matter (Phase II) - SSWsed_matched | ecosystem: Environmental > Aquatic > Thermal springs > Hot (42-90C) >... | reverse complement strand
TCTAGGGTACCCCCGTGACCAGCCTTACCTATATTAAACAGTTTTTTTACCCATGCAACTACCTCGTGACTTGTAGGTCCTGGAGGCTTATCCAGATTTACAACACCAAACTCTATGAGGTCTTCCACTCTCCTGTTATAGGGAAGCACGCCGTAATCCGGATTTGTGTCAGCTTCTCTCACTCTAATCCACGTATTTCTATAACCAGCTCTCTCAGTGATTTTATCGAGAAATTCTAGTCCCCTCTCTGCTAAGCCCATAACCTGCCCCCGAGAAAAACGTGAACACTTTAAGGCTTATAACAGCTTCACATTTACATGTGCTATTAAAGCCCGGAGAACTAGGTACTAGACTGTGTAGAGTGTGTTAGTGAACTGAGAAGTGGTTAAAAGGTGGGGCAGAAAACTAAAAAAGACTTTATCTAGTTAGGTCGGTGTTGCTACGCTGGTGGTCTCCAGACTAGTCCTAGTATTGATCCCACGAATGTTAATAGGAATCCTATGTAGAATCCTCCTGCTACTAGGAGTAGGCTCATAATGGCGAAGAATAATGCCGCAATAGCTCCTGATCTCACGTTGGGGATAACTCCAGTTACTATTAGTATGGAGCCTACCACAATGATTAATCCAAATATCGCTCCAAGTAGTCCAATCTCCAATGTGCCGAGGTTTTCCTCAATTATGTCTGGGATTGTTGGTCTTATCAGGTCTATGATTCTCACTCTACCTGTCAAGGCCTCTACTGTTATTAGTACTCCTGTTGCTAGTACTATTACTCCTCCAATTAGGACTAGAGCGAATGCTGATAGTGGTCTCTCTGGCATCTTCCCACACCGTATTGCAGATATTGAGTAGGCGGGTATATAAGTTTTTGGTTTACATGGTTTATAAATTTTTACATGTGATCACCACTAGCTAGTAGTATTACTCGAAATAGTTAAGAGACTAAACTTTATTTTTCTCTCTTGCTCCTCTACAAGGAGAAGAACTCCTTTAAATAGAGAGTTATTGGAGAAAAAGGTGGAGGCTAGTGCTGGAGTTTACTTAACTTCGGCTTTACGATTTCTTTCATATACTCAACTAACCCACTTTTCTCAAGTGCTTTTAGCACTTCTTCGTCATTAGCTCCTCTAGGTATTTCTATGACTTTATCTAGGGGCTCTATGTGTTTAATGTTGACTCTGCGTCTCTTAACTCCTGTTAGCTGTTTAGGTCCTGTTACGAGAACGAAGTTCTCGTCTATGATGTCGACTATAACGCACTTTCTACCAGCTTCTCTTCCAGCTACTTTAACACATATTCTACCAATTTCTATTGCCGGCATTGTGAGCACCTTATTAACCAACGCCTTGAGACAATATTTACTATTAAAGTCTACTTTTAAACACTACTCTCTATTGTCTTCTTTAAGATTTCAAAAACTCTTCTAGCATCAATATTCTTCGTGTTTATAATAACGTCAAAGATAGAGAGGTCGCTTATATCAATTCCGTAAAACTCCATAAAGCGCTTTTTCTGACTCATCTCTCTTACTAGTGTCTCTCTGAAAGCTCTTTCCACGGGTATATTGTCTCGAGCCGCGATTCTCAGAACTCTGAGAGTAAATGGCGCTGTCACGTACACTCTTATATCCACGAGATCGCCGACTATCCAGGCACCCAGGTGAGCATCTATGACGATATTATCTTCTCGAGCTACTTCGTAAGTCCTCCTGTCAACTTCTATATCTATACTGGGATCTCTACTGGCAATTAAACTCAGCTCATCAACTCCAACACCACGCCTCAACGCTATTTCGCGAAATATTCTGCCCGATGAGAAGTACTTTAGTCCAAAGTGCTCAGCTACAAGTCTAGCCTGAGTTGTCTTGCCGCTCCCAGGAGGACCACTAATAACTATTCTCACTGTCTACTGCACCTTGCTAGTTAGGAGTTGAAGTGTCCTCACAGCACTTTCAGGGAGAAGTTATCGGTCTACTCGCGTAAATAGATTCACGTACACTCTCTCTTAGACCTCTTGCAAGACACTGGGGGCACACTACACCTCCATACATTCTCTCAGGTCTCCTCATTGTCTTGGCTAGTTTACTGAGCTGAAATGGTCTTAGTGCTGGAACTCCGTGTAGTTCTCTTCCACAAATAGCACAGCGCGCTTTACCTGGACGTCTCTTCTCGTAGTGTACTACTAGTTCTCCTCCAGGAGTAACTCTCTTTACTCTTCTCCAGCTCCTCGTCCTGTACATTGGACGAGGCATAGTTAAGCACCTTTACTGCTCATACTTCATAGAGAGAAAGCCCTAATAAATACTTATAGCGGCTTTTAAACAAGTGATGACTTCTAGTTTTTACTCAACTCTCGCTTCTCTCATGAACACGTAGAGAGAGCCTGTTAGGGCTAGTATTACAATCACGTATACAGGGATGACAAAGTGCCCAGACTCCGGGTTGAATGCACTTAGAAGTGGTATTCCAATAGGTGATTCCACGTAAAAAGTCTCGAAAATCCCCGAGAGAAATAGCGCCATTAATAAGCTACTAGCGTAGACCATTAAGAAGAGTGCGCTGTGCACTAGCGTGATCACTAGTAGTTTTTTGCGGAGAGGTTTAATGTAAGGCCTGATCTTCCTGTATTTTCTAATATCCCTCTTAGACTTAATATCTACCGGTGCCTTAGCCAGTAACTGCTTCATGGCGAGTACCTGTCTGTAAAAGCGCGAGCCCTTAAATGCTCTCACAAGCAACACGTACACGGCTAGTAGGAACAGTATATACGTGACGAGAAGCACTACTAGCATACTCATTACTCGCCAATAAATCTCCTCAATAGCGGGTACGCTTCAAGCGTCCTCTCGTAGGCCATTAGAGCGTAGTACTGTTGCAGTATACTAGTAGCTAGGAGTAATCCCATGCCAGTGCCGTAAGCCCCGAGCACATCAGCTATAACGGCTATTAGCGCCACAATTATCGAGGAGAGTATTGTTAATGGGTAGATATACCTTGAGAGGATCTGCTCGAGTATCTTGGGGTTACGTCGAAGTCCTGGAACTTCAAACCCGCTCTCTATGAGTTGCTGTGCTTGAGCTGGTGGATTTAGCCCTGCGACTTCAACCCACATTAATCCAAATATAACAGCAAATATGAGCACAAGTACCGTGTATATAATGGTGTGACCGGGGTCTTGCACCGCGTTAATAATGCCGTGAGGTCCTGATAGGTAGTAAGCTAGTCCACCAATAATTCTACCTTGCTCATCATATCTGGCCAGGAAGTCGACTATTTGTGCTGGTACAAAGGGACTCAGGTATCTTCTAATAAGAGCGGCAAACACTATTATGTTAGAGTACAGTATGCCTATAAAGAGCACTGGTATATTGCTCACGTAAAGGAATTGCAGGGGTACACGGCTCTTAATTGTGTAGAAACGTGGTGACATAATTGGTATCTCTATTCTCATACTACTGAGATATACGAGTAGAATAATAATGGCAAATGTCGCGAGCAACCCCACTAGGTCTCTTCCACCCGGTCTTATGAGTATTTGAGAGATATCCCCATTTCCAGAGACTGCGTTTATGAAGTGTGGTATAAATCCAACATATTCTCCTTGAACTTGAAGTGGGCTAAACATGTTCCAGAACACTGTAGTGGCTACACCTGCTAGAATAAACAGTGAGACTCCTGATCCCAGGCCCCAGCCCTTCTGCACCATTTCGTCAAGGATCATTACTATAAAAGTTGCCAGGAATAATTGAAGTGCTACTGTGAGCCTGATATTCCACCCTGCGAGACAGTGAGTTACTGGGTTGCCAACATAGTGCCAATATCTGCACGCGAGAGCGTACATTGAGGCCTGAAAAGCCGCCAGGATTAAGGCTAGTGTTTTCTGCGCCATTGTGAACTCTTTACGCTTCTCCAGGTCTGTGAGGTCTATGTCTATGATCTTAGCACCAGCTAGGATCTGCATTATTAATCCGGCTGTAACTATTGGACCTATACCGAGCTCCATTAATGTCCCGCTCTGAGCCGCGAAGATAACCTGTATTAGTAGGAATTGCTCTGGACCAGCTTCTTGTATACCGTAGAGCGGTGTGTGCGCCATTAAGAGATACACTAAGAGCGCGAGAAAAGTCCATATAAGTCTCTCTCCAAGACCAGGTCTCTGCTTAGGTCTAGGTACTGTGGGTATATACCTCGCAATAGCCGCCATAACTGAAAGCACTCCCAAACTCTTCACCCTTTTCTCGACCTACATACCGCCTAGGTGGCTTTTTACTAAATTACTGTAGAGTTTACTAGGTTAAAAATTGCCTCAAGAATTTCTCCCGGGGATCTCTTAGTAACGCGAACTAGCCGTTCAACGCAACTCAAAAACGCTACTTTCTACTGTTCTCCGGAGTCTCCAGCTAAGACAACTATCCCTCCTTGTTCCTCAATTTTCTTCTTGGCTTTCTCTGAAATACTCTTAACTATAACTTTTAGTGGGAGTGTTACTCTTCCTTCTCCTAGAACTTTATCATAGCCCATTTCAACGGTGTTTATGACTATTAAATCACCTTCTCTCACAGCACGGTTTTGTGAGAGTAGCTGTGAGGCGAGCTCGTTGAGCTCTCCCACGTTAATAGCCTTGATCTCTCTTCTTAGTTGACGTGGACTTATAAAGCCGTGTTTACCGTACCAATTCGGCGCGTACTTTAATAGCCACATCCACTTATGTTTGTGAAAGCCAACAGCGCCAAAACCACCTCTCGAGCCGCTCTTGCGGTGTTGTCCCACTCTACCCCAACCCATAGTTCTAGTTCTCCCACGGAGTTTACGACTCTTCTTCCTCCGTCTTACAACCACCGATCCTCACCTAGATCATTCTCACTAAGAGCTCGTTTATCGCCGACCCTCTATAGCCAAGCTCTCCACCTTGACTATAAGGTTTCTTTATAGACCCCTTAAATCCACTACGTGGCGGGTGTAGTCTGAAAACTGGCTTTATTAAGTGGTCTACTTTGTGAAGGTAGATCTTGCCCTGTAAAATGGCGTCAGCTAGTGCTACTATGCCTCCTTTAATGCCGTATTGAGCAAAGTACTTATCCACGTACTCATCTGTGAGCCTCTTGTTTCCAGGCACTCTACCACGCTCTCTGAGAAGTAGTATTAGTGTCTCTCTGTCAATCTCACCCCAAGTAGCCCAGCTAGCCACTTTTAACAACATGTTCTTTAATCCCGGCAGAGTCGCAGGGTAAAGTGTGCAGTGAAACTTCTTGTGTAAGCGCAGTAACTTCAACGTGTACTCAACATCATAGGGGCAGTCCACAACTCCGCGAATTCTTATAATAGCGTAGACTGGGGTGTAGAGGGTTTCTGAGCTCATTTCATCCACCTCTACACAGCCTACACTTTAATCCAGTCTATTGGCGTGACGAACTTGTACGTGTTGTGTAACGCGTTTACAACAGCTTTTGTGAAGTTCAACGTGGTTCTTGTCTCTCCGAAACTCTGTGTCCACACATCTTTAATACCAGCTAGTTTAAGCACTACTTTTGCCACGTCACCGGCTACTAGACCCGTGCCCTTTGGAGCCGGCTTGAGGACTATTCTCACACTCCCGGAAGAGCCTACAACGGTAAAGGGCACTGAGTGGGGCTCTCCACACCTACACTCCCAGCTACCACAGCCTCTCCTAATAGGTCTAATATTCAGCTTCGCGTCTCTGAGCGCTTTTGCGAGGGCATCTGTGTATTGACGGGCCTTGCCTATCCCGATCCCCACGTAATTGCTCTCATCCCCCACTACAACCACTACCTGTATCTTCGTTCTCCTACCAGCATCAGTCATTTTCTGCACGTGTTTACGGTCAATTACAGCGTATTTTAAATTAGGCAGGAGATAGTCGACTATTTCGGGCTCTAGTAGTGGCAGGTTTTTACTGAAAATCTCACTGAGACTTGCTATTTTACCCTCCAGTACTAGCTTACCTGTTCTCGTACGTGGAACCCACTTCTCCAGGGCTGCCTTGTCTAGAGCTGGCATAAGAGTATATGACATAATCAGCTCACCTTAATACTCAGTTTAGAACTGTAGTAGGCGAGAATAGTATTTTTAACTTCATCGAAATGCTGAGGTAGGTTTTCAGGGTCTATGCCCCTCTCATAGTACTTTGAGAACCTAATTTTATCTAAACCTCTCTCTTTTAGCATTTTAGCGTACTCGGCTATGTGAACACCGCGAATTCTCTCGATTGAGGGGGCCATATCCTCTCTCATAGGAACTTTAAAACCCACATCATTTGCTGCTTTAATAGCTGCAAACACTACTCCTCCTTTGGTAGGTCTGTGGAGACCTATGTCTGGAACAGCGTATTTAATGTTCTTCTCGAGAGCTCTCAAAGCCGCTAGAAGCCCGGTTAAGTAGGCCGCAGGGGTATTCGCTGTTCCCCCCTTCCACCCGAATTTCGTGACAAGCTCTCTTGAGTGAGCCGCCACCACTATGTGATCTCCTTCGGGCCTTGCTACGGCGATCTGCACCCATATGTAGTTCAGTGTCTTTCTCACAACGAATCTGGGGTGTCCTGAAACCACCATTACGTAGCGCTTGTAGTAATTTGTCTTTCCCTCGCGTCTCCTCCTACGTGGAACTTTGTATCTAGGTCCTCTCGCCATGAAGTCTCACGCTAATTAAGCCTCTTTTAGTATACCCTTCTCCTTTAAGTAGAGTCTTAGAGAGGCGAGAGAGGCGAAATACCCTCCCTTAGCCAGCATGTAGAGACGTCTATATGTCTTCCTGTCGATAACGCCGTGGTCTCTTAGATACCTCAAGTACCGCCTTATTCTCCTAATTTTGTTCATCCAGATCTCTTTTGGATCAGCACGCGCGTGTTTACTACCCTCACGCTTGCCATGACCTCTTCTCCGCCCCTTTGCGCGCTGCCTGCGCCTTACTTTAGAGGAATAGCCGGCTACTCCACGTACAGGCTCAGCCCATATAGCTCCTTCTTTAATTAACTTCTTCACGTCCTCTCCAGTAATAGCCTGCGCCACATCGCTTATTCTAGTGGGGTCTATTCTTATTCTGGAAACACCCACTCCGAGTATCTTCGCGGCGAGTCTCTTCTGCAACGTGAGATCAGTCATGTTTAGCACCCCTATGAAACCCCCACAACTCTCGGCGGATTAGCTACTTTAAAACCTCTTTCAATAGCCTTCTTATATATTAAGATGGCGTTTTTCAGGCTAACAGTGCCCCCAATGTAGATTATGTGTTCTTCAGGGCTGTACTTTTCGAGTTCTTTAACACTGCGCACTACTACTGGTTTGAGCCCACTAGGGTGAAGCCCTCTGACAATTACAGGTACACGGTAACCTACTTTGACAATTGGTGGATATCCCTTTAACTGCAATCTCATCTTGTTGTCAATACCTTTAGGTTTACGCCACTTAGGGTCGTTTTTGAATTTAGGCTTTTTCCACCACAAGTGTCGTAGAAATTCCGGCATTTTCTGCTTTATTTTCTCACGTAGTCTTAAGTAGTAGTCGAGATCTCTGCTTTCGACGGGCTCACCCACACTACTCACCCGCAATTCCCCTGTGGTAAATGTAAATTCCATCTACGAAAATTCTCCTGTCACGGTCTTTTACACGCGTAGCCCTCTCAATGGAGGCCGCTGTTAAGCCTACTTCTTCTATATCTATGCCCTCCACAATGATATCGTTGCCCTCAACGCGGACGTCAACATTGCCGTAGATCTTAGCAATACGATCTGCCTTCTCACCAATAAAGTTCTTTATTCTAACAACTCTATTCCGCTTATCAACAATAACTGTAACGGGGAAGTGCGTGTAGATAATTTTTAACTTATACCTAAACCCCTTAGTGACCCCTGTAATCATGTTCTTTATGTGCGCGGCCACCGTGCCAACAAGAGCTTTGAGTTTCCTGTCGGCTAGATAAGCCTCAACAACAACCTCGTTATCTCTAAGTGAGATTAGCACTCCACGTGCATGTGAGAAGTCTCTCTCTAAGACGCCTAGTGGTCCTTCAACACGCACCTTCAAGCCCTCTACGTGGACCTTCACATCACTAGGCACGGGAATGCGCTCTTCTAGGTGTATAGTCTTAGCCATCACTACCACCTCTTACTTCTAGTAGCAATACGCCAAGAGGACTCCACCTATTTTCCTCTCTATAGCCTCGTGGTGCGACATTACACCCTGAGAAGTAGAGACAATGAGTATGCCTATATTGTACGCTGGCAGGTACTTCTTCAGCCAGTGTGGGGGGTTTACTAGGTCCTTGTACTTTACTGAGAACCTCGGCTTTATGACGCCAATTTTATTAATTCTGCCTAGTAGCTGAACCCTGATCTTACCCCATCTACCATCGTCAATGTACTCGAATTCCCCAATATAACCCTCTCTTTGTAAAACCTTAAGCACATTGAGTATTAATTTAGAGGCTGGCCACGTTACAACTTCTTTCTTTGCTCTCACCTCGGCATTGTATATAGCTGAGAGAGTATTAGCGAGTGGGTCTATTGCTGTCACTGCTACTTCACCCCTAATTGTACTTCTTGAATCCTAGAGTAGTAGCTACTTCTCTGAAACACTGCCTGCAGAGATAGATACCGTAAGCTTGTATAACAGCATCACGAGAACCGCATCTCCTACACTCCTGCACTCCACGTCCATATTTGTACTGTTTTGGAGACTTGAACTTAGCCATAAGCACACCTACTGCTCAACAATTTCAACTCCAAAGAGGTTTTTAAGTAGAATCATTGACTCCACTTTACTAACCCTATGTCTTCTCGGAATAGTAGATCTACACCGCCTTCTGCGCAGAACTCTATATCCAGGTCTCTCGACAGTTATGCAGACATCCATGCCGAATATCCCGATTTCAGGATCATACTTGACTCCAGGTATGTGTATGTGTTCTTTAATGCCGAAACAGACATTACCGAACTCATCAAAACTGGACATTTTAATTCTATATCCCACAGCGTCGAGGGCTTTTTTCAGGAACTCTATTGCACGGTTACCTCTTAGCGTAACTACAGCTGCTATGTAGTCTCCTTTTTTCACACCAAATTCTCTTATTGTTCTCTTAGCTCTTCTGAGTGAGGGTCTCTGCCCCGTTATCTCCTCTAGGACACTGGCAATTTTCTTCAGCCTTTCGAAGTCAGGGTTAATACTGACATTAACTGTTACCTTGACTATTCTTGGTTTAAGCAGGGGGTTGCTCTCCCATTTTTTAAGAATCTCGCTCTCAATTTCAGGTGTTAAAAAAGACATCACCAAGCACCCTCGTAGAGAGTGATCAGCGGCTTCTCCACGCCTATCGGAAACACGTACTCCAGACTCGTCTGAAATCTCCTACCTGCACTGTCTTCTAGTGTCACAATGTACTTTCTCCTCTTTAGAGCACTAGGTATTATCTCTACTATTCTACCAACGCGCCCCACATTTCTACCTCCGCTAATAATGGCGATTACGCCTTCTTTGAGTGGAATGTAGTCTAGTATGCTGTTATCCTTTAATGAGAGCATAACTGTGCTCATAGTTTCGTAGACGTCTTCCACGGGATTACGTGGATCTGCTACTTTTACAAGGACATTTCTACCATCATGCAAATTGAGCTGTATGTGCCCTCCCTTTACAGTTGTCTTATTCCTGATCTGGCACGGTTTAACCGCGGCTTCTTCTCTTGGTATTTTGTGAGGCCACAGCACTTTAGTTGGTGTGGGTAGTATTCTGTAGACCTCTCCGGTGTCAACAATCTCCACGGCATCCATTAATCCAACTGGGAACTTGTAGTCTCTTACAACTCTACCGTCAATTTTGAAGTGACCCTCTACAATTAGCCTTCTAGCCTCTCTCGCCGTCTCAGCGTACTTAAAGACGTCGCGTACTAGGACGAGAAGTGGTATACACCACTCAAGAGGGTGTGGACCCGGACTGGGCTTCACTGCCCACTTGTACTCTTTTCTCAGTATAGGCCAGAACTCTGGTGCTGCGAGTGCTTTTAAGTGTCTTGAACCACCCATTCTCGCCATTACTAACCACCACTCTCCTTATTCTCCTCTCCACTCAGCGATTCTGCTGGCGTTGTTTCACCTGTTTTTCTACGCTCAATTATCTTTAACCTGTACTTGTCTGAGAGGTCTAGTTTTACTATCATGACTTTACTTGGGTGTATGGGGTAGTAGACTGGCGTTCCATCTGCCTTCTTGATCTGGGCTCCCTCAATAAATACTCTAACTCGTTTTAAGTCGACTTTAACAACTTTACCCTCTATACCCGCGAAATCCCCTCTCATTATTCTAACAACATCACCTACTCTCACAGGTAGCCTCTTAACTCCATACTTTTCGCGCAGTTCATGTGAGAGCGGTGCATTTAGGAATTTGTGTCTTAAGTGAAGAGGCGCTGTGTAGAGCTGTTTTCTCTGAACTCTGGGTTGCGTAGACACTTTAGAAGGCATGATCACTCACCTATATAATAATCGACGCCGCGTTAGCTATTTGAGGCCATCTCTCCGCCGCCTCTCGCGCCACGGGACCACGTATTTCTGTGCCTTTCAGCGTGCCTTCAGGTGTTAGTAGTACAACTGCGTTGTCCTCAAAAGCAATCCACATACCATCAGGTCTCCTGTAGGGTCTCTTCTGCCTCACTATTACGGCTTTGAAGATCTTCTTTCTGACTTCTGGCGTGCCTTTCTTTACGCTGACAACTACGAGGTCGCCTACACCGGCTGGTGGAATTCTCCTCAATTTACCATGATATCCGGGAACGCCTATGATTAACGCCTCTTTAGCGCCACTATTATCAGTCACTTTAACCCTAGACATGACTTGGAGTCCGGTTGCCACGTGTCTTCTTGAATAAGTAGGCTTACCAGCTGTAGCTCGCTTAGCACCCATTAAGCACCACCTTAACTACTCTTCTTTTTCTCAAGGACACTTATAACTACAAACGCCACTGTTTTAGCTAGTGGTCGCGTCTCGGCTATTAATACTCTGTCCCCCTCCTCGACGTCAATACACGGAGGTACACGCACGTGTATTTTCCTTCTTCTCCGCTCATATCTCATATACTTTGACACGTAGTGCAAATACTCGTGGAGAACAACAGCTGTTTTCTGAGCTCGCTTTTTAACCACAGTACCCTCGAGTACCACACCACGTACTTTTAAATGTCCATGCCAAGGACATCTGGGGTCGTTACAGGTCTTCTCGGGAGGTTTAACGCCTGGTATTCCAATACTGCGCATTTTTCCAGGAGTACTAGTAGACATACCCATACTCTACACCCGGCATTTCTTAATATTCTTCTTAAGTCTATCCCAAGGCCTACCTAGCAAGTCTATACCCATAACTGAGACCTCTCCGTTACCTGGAATCTTGAACACAAAAACACCATTAGCTTTAAATACGCGCACCCTTTTCCCATCAGCTCTTTCAATAACGAGAGTTTTAAGAGTCTCATCTACAACCACGCCTGCGAGACCTATTAGGCCTAGATCTGTGTACTGCTGTACTCTAACCTTGAGGCCTACGAGCTCGTGGCACAATATATTACTGGGAGTGATTCTCATGTAGATCACTTCTCGCCCGCAGGCTCTCCAACTCCTCTTCCCGCATAGTTGTCAAGATCCGGGCAATGCTCCTCTTAATATTCCTGATCTTAGCAGTGTCTTTCAACAATCCTATTTTAGCTTGTAATCTCAGCTTAATAAGCTCTATTCTAAGCTCTTCGAGCTTTCTAAGCTTCTCTTCACGGCTCATTTTACGTATCTCATCTGGTTTCAGCAAGACTACCCACCTCTTGTTTTATCTTCTCGATCTCGGCTTGTGAGAGCTCCTTGATGACCACTTGATCCGGTAACTGCATAACCGGCTTAACTATAATTACCTCTATTCCATAGACACCGGGTTTCAACAACGCGTGTGCTACTGCCCTGTCCACGATGTGATCAACTATTTCACCAGCCTTGTAGACCTTCCCGGTTCGTAGTTTTTCAAACGCTGCTCTTTCTCCTCTGAGTTTACCACTTATTATTATTTCACACCCTAGAGCACCAGCCTCCATGACTCTCCGCAGTGTGAACATTATTAGTCTCCTGTAAGGCACGCCTCTCTCGAGTAGCCTGGCTATTCTAAAAGCCACTACTCTAGCGTTTAAGTCGGGATTAGGCACTGGGGAGACCGTTATACTGACATTTTCAAGTCCCACTCTATTCTGAAGCACAGCTGCTATTTTCTTTAATACTGCTCCTCCACGACCTATAAGCCTGCCGGGGTGTTCGCTGTAAATGACTACTCTGTAGCCAAGAGGGGTTTTGAGTATCTCTACATCAGCGTAACCAGCGTCTTTAAAGTAGTAGGCTAGGATCTCGTCAACCATAACTTTTATTAAACCATACGAGAGAAAGTATTTCTTTACTTTAGGTCCTACCATGCTATTCAACCTCTTTGACTATTACTTCGAGGTGACTGGTTCTCCTGAATTTAGGTGTAGCGCGTCCAAATGCTCTGGGCATATATCTCTTTAGTGTTGGTCCTCTGTGCGCTGCTATGTGAACTATGACTAGGTTATCTACGTTTAATCCCTTGTTCTCAGCGTTTGCTTTAACATTTCTCAGCAATTCTAGAACATACTTAGCTCCTTTTACGGGATACCTGCCACTAGGCCATCCAAATCTGTCTGCAAGTCCCTTTTTGTGACTCACTTTTCCGTGATATCTCCTGAATGGAACTGGCTGTTTAAGCTTAATAACATTCTCCAGAAACTTCTCGGCTTCAACGAGCTTCATACCCTTTATAGTAGCAACTATTTCTCTCATGTACTTTATCGAGACAGGTATATCATAGGCCACTGCTTTCGCTATTTTACTCTCATCGCGTAATTTCAGCGAGTAGTGCCAAGTAGGCATAGAGAGCACCTACTTCATAGCTACAAACCTACTGCTCTTAGTAGCCTTGAGACCCGGCTCGCCGTGTGTAACTTTCTTACAGGTTGAACTAAACTCTCCCAGGTAATGACCTATCATTTCAGGTGTAACTTTGAATTGAATGTACTCCTTGCCATTATACACGGCAAACGTGAGTCCCACCATTTCAGGTAATATTACCATGTCTCTGACGTGTGTCTTTATAACTTTCTTCTTGGCGAGCTCCGGGTTTCTCAGAATCTTCCTTACTTTAGCGAGTAGTTTTATCTGAGCCTTGGTAAATCCACGTAAGAGACTCCTTCTCTGTCTAGCTGGCAGTAACTTAACAAACTCGTCAAGAGACATGTTCAGCAGCTCTTCTAGTGACTTCCCCCTGTATCTGAATTTCCTCCACTCTGGTGGCATGTCCTGTAAGTGCGGAGGCAACCTAGAGGCCTGGCTCACTACACATCAACCTCTAAGCACACTACTAGAACTACAAGTAGTCTGAAAACACTTTTAGCTCTAAACACACTCACCACTACTTACCCTTTCTCCTACCTGTTCTTCTAGCCGCAGTGTGCCCTACCTTTCTACCTGGTGGAGCGTTACGAGACACTGTAGTGGGTCTGCCTACGTGTCTCCCTCCTCCGTGTGGGTGAGAGACAGGGTTCATGGCGAGTCCCCTGACGCGTGGCCACCAGTGACTCTTAGCACTCCACTTCCAGTGCGCTGTACCAGCCTTTAAGAGTGGTTTTTCTAGTCGTCCTCCACCAGCAACTACACCTATTATCGCTCTAGCCATTGCTGAGACCTCCATGACCTTACCGCTTGGCAGTAAGATCTTGACCTTATCGCCAGACTTACCCATAATCACAGCGTATGTTCCACTAGACCTGGCATACCTGCCGCCATCACCAGGTATTTTCTCGACATTAGCTACCTGAATACCCTCTGGTATAAACCCTACAGGTAAAATATGCCCATTACTTATTCTAGCCTGGGGTCCGATCTCTATAACTTGCCCCACATACATGCCCTCAACAGCGGGTATGTAGAACACTTCGCCTGTTTCGAGCTCGATTTCTGCTAGTGGAACCCAGCGACCCGGATCATGAATCAAATCTCTCACTAGCCCCTTATACGTCTTGCTAGGATCTAGTGGAGGGTATCTAGCTGGAGCTACGTGCAGGTGGTCCGGTGTTCTCCACGTGGGACTTCCGCGACCTCTTCTCTGAACAACTATTCTCTTACCCATAAATCCCACCTACATTAAGCCTAGTTTAGTGGCTATTTCAGTTGCCTTGTACTCGGGCTTTAGCTTAACGTAGGCTTTCTTCTCACCTTTAGGCATTATTAAAGTTCTAACGCTCTCTACTTCAACGTTAAAGAGAGTCTCCACGGCTCTTTTAATATCGTGTTTATTCGCCTTAATATTAACTATAAATGTCAGCGTGTTCTGCTTATCTATGAGCATTAGTGCTTTCTCGCTTTGTACGGGGCGCTTAATTATCTTCAAAGCCCACTCAACACTACTCAATAAACACCACCTCGTACTTCTTCGCGAGCTCTTCTAGAGCCGGAAGAGACATAACTGTTAACCTGCCAGGAACACCTCCCGGAGCAAGGTGTAGCACACTGAGATTACCAGGTGTGGCTATGTCTACACCTGGAAAGTTCCTCACAGCTTTTGCAAGTGGAACACTGTAACTTGAGAGAATAAAGAGCACGCTGTTAGGCTCCACATATCTGCGTCCTCTCATCTTGCCTTTTCCTGCTCTAATTCTAATTCTCTCATAGCTCCTCTCAATATCACTCCACACTCCAATTCTCTCCAAGTACTCCTTAGCCTCCTTGGCTCTAAGTATAGCGCTCTCTACACTCCCATCTATTACCACTGGCAACTTCTCACAGCTAAACACGTGCCCTCGTGCCCTGACAAGATCTACTCTTGAAGTAGCCGCGAGAGCTGATATTATAGCCATTACGCGCTCTTTTTTGTTCACTTCTTCGTGTATTCTCCTATCTGGTCTTGGAGGAAACGCTATGTGGCCTTTTCTAGTAGACACAACAAACCTAGCTGTACCATCAGGTAGTCTTGGCACTCTTGCTAGTCCATAGCCCACTCCCCAGAAACGAGCCGTCGTTCTCTTACCTGCTAGTGGGTCTCTACCTTTAGGTTGAAGCGTGGCCGTGAATGCTGATAGAAATGCACGGTTAATTACGTCCTTTCTCACAGCGTAGTAGAAGATCTCCGGTAGCTCTAGTTCTCTAATAACTTTACCCGTTACGTCGAATACTGGAACTACGAGTTTCCGTCCCTCCAAGTGCGGGTCTCTTAAACCCATAATAACCATCATAGAGATCACCATTACGCACCCTGATTACTCTCAAGACTAAGGTAAACTATTTGCGGAGCCGTTAGAGGTATGAACTTCAGGGTTGGTCTAATGGGGTGTCTCAGAACAAGCAGTCTCTTTGAAGAACCAATAACAGAACCTTTAACTAAGACGTGTGGGCCATATACTAGTCCGTAGTGCAAGAACCCGCCTTTAACTGTGACCTCGTAGCCGTACTTGCCAATTCTGATTATTCTCTTATTGTACTCTGTCCTCCTGTGAAAGCCCATTTGACCTGCCTGCGGCACTTCACTAATAGAGTAGGTGAAAGCAGGTCCTCTCGAGCCGACTTTCCTGCTACCTTTTCTGTGTTTATGCCATCTTGGAAGCTCCTTAACGCCAAATCTCTTAATTACACCCTGAAATCCATGGCCCTTTGTCACTCCAATAACATCTACAAATTGCCCCTCTATAAATACGTCAAATGGAGCTATGTAACTACCCCATATCGAAGTCGCGTACTTCACTCTCTCATCTATACTCCCCCCGTGGATCTTTATTTCGAGAATTTCACACTTCTTCTTGCCGAACCCGGCTAGAACAGGTATAGTTGTGACAACAGCCCTGACATCGGCGATGTCTCCACTTAGGACTTTATTGACCTCCTCCTCGTTACTCTCAGCAGTAAATTTAAACCCGTACTCTCCACTGGGATCGGGCTTAACGAGACCGTGATTGGCTTTGCGTAGACCTAGTAAATATTTACGCGCTACTTCTTTTGGACTTAAATTCCACAGAGGGTTTGAGGCGTAGAGGTCCTCTACAGCCTTAACTACAGCATTTACGGGATTAGTCCACACCTCGCCAAGAGTCCTCAAGGCACCGCTGTGATCACGCGTGTAGGTTCTAATACCTATAACCACAATAGGAGGAGCATCCAGTACAGTTATAGGAGTAAATCTCTCTTTTCCAGTAAAAGGCGTGTTGGGGCGATCCTCGATTATTATCGCGTGAGTCATTCCAGCCTTGTAAACAGGATACGCGAGAAGAACTGGTCTCTTGAATATGCCTTTCTTTAAGACCTCTTCACCGTATTTCTCGAGAAGTATGTCAAACCAGCTCTTTTCAGGCCACGATCTCACTCTGGGTGTTAGATCCTCAGCTCTCTTACGGGGTCTTACTCCCAGGCTTCCATGCCGAGGTGCGTGTGTCTTCCTATGCCCCACGTTTAACACCACACCTAGTATTTCTAGACTACGTAAGCACTAGCACTTTGACTATATACTACACAGCACCCTTTTTAAAGTAGCTTCTCATATTCTCCCCGCATAAATTTAAGAGAGCATTTATAACTCCTAACGCTATAATTAGGGCCTCCTCTGTTCTAACACTCACAACTCTCTGACCTGGAACAACATTCCAGACTTGATCCACGTACTCTTCAAGCGAGGCGTGCTCTTGCTGTGCGATTTCAAACAAATCATACTTAGGACTTCCAAATAAAATAGTCACGTCACATCCACACAGTTTAAGAACATCACTACTACTCGGCACACTACCCTTTCTATCCGTGGCAATGACGTAGTCAGAGGTGTCTCTAGCCCTCTTGAGCACACCAAGTAGACTACTGTGAAAAACAAGGCGAGGACCCAGATAGACAGGCTTGTCAACACACTCCACAGACCTCCTCTCCGAGCTCACTACACGTAGAGCTCTCAAGCCCTCCTCGCAGTTATTAACAACTAGATAAGGAGCACTACCCCCTATGTGTGCACGAAGGACGCTACCAGAATCTCTATAAACAAATCCCACCCTGATCTCTCCTGTTTTGGGTTTCTTAGAGACGTTAAAAGCCTCTAGTCTAATTGGTGGAAGCGCGCCCACGTACTTTAAAATTGGGTTAGGGGGTATGAGCAGTTTTCTCAAATATGGAGGAGTGAAGAAGTAGTTCCAGTATGCTTTAATGAACTTCTCGTGTTCCTGGAACTCTGCGTGCCCCGTTGTAGGCTCCCTGTAGAAGACAACTTCATGCACTCCAAAGATAGATGTCCAACGGGCAACCTGGTGTACTCTTATGGCTTTTAATAGCGGAGTGAATTCTACATTTAAAATACTTGTTGGCAGAGCCACCCGGATCAGTGTCATTAGTTCACAGCACTCCTAAGTTATTTTTCTCCTTTACGCTTCTCCTCTTTCTTACCTCTCTCCTCCTTAACTACTGACCCGGCTTTCTGCTCCCTTTCCTTAATTATAAATAGAGTTGTTCTCTGTCTACCACCCATCGAGATCACCTACCCTGCAATTTCACTATTCCATCTCACTAGTCTAGTAGAGCTTGGCAATTTATATTCTTGGAAATTCAACCACTTTCTCAGAGCTACTTAATACCTGGCTATTTTTGGAGTTTAACAGGTTTCGCCGTGTCTATGGGCTCAACTCTTCTAGTGAGAGTGTTAACGTAGAGAGCCTCTCCCACGTTAAATCTAAATAGCATTTTCGCGTGCTCCTCGCTAATACCTATGAGTTGCTTAATCTTCTCGACGTACTCTCTATTACGCGAGCCAAATATAACGAAGTGAGTGGCGTTCTCTAGCACATCTACTGGTATGTCCTCGGGATTCTGTGTTGAGATGACAACTCCAACCTTTCTACTCCTTCCCTCTCTCACAATCTCGATGATCGATCTGAGCTTCAAGACTCTCCACGCGTCATCTATAAGCACTAAAGCCCCATGCTCTCTACTCTCTCTTAGTAGCGTGTTACGGAGTACTCCGGTGAAAAGTGAGGCGTATGTGTTCTGAAAGACTATTCCGCGGTTTCTCAGGCTGATAATAACATTGCCCTTTAAGACCTCCTCGAGAGTACTATAATCAGCGTTGTTCTCTATGAACTCTAAGAACCGGAGAAGAAGCGAGGCTGACTGTGATCTAAGCAGTTGCTCGGGACCACTAGCTCTTTCAAGAGCACTCAGTGCACTAGAGACCTTATCTACTGAAAGACCAGTTACGTGTGAAATAGCGTCTAGAACAGTGGATCTCCAGTCAATGGGGCTTACACCTGGAGGAGGCTTTAAAAAGTGCAGAGGCAACTCCTCCGGCACTACACTCCTCAAAATACCCGGTGCCAGATAGCTCTCCAGATCTCCTTTAAAGTCAACAGCGTAAATTCTCGTACTATTTTCCACCACGATTTGTTCAACTATACTTGCGAGTAGTGTTGTTTTACCCCTACCAGTAGGTCCTATTACAGCTAAGTGGTAGTAGAGCTCCTCGGGTTTTAAGCCAACCGGGTGTAGGCTGTCCTTGACAAACCCAATTATAACCGCTTCGCGAGCTGGCGTGAACTTGTCAATAACTAGTGGCTGGAAATAAGCAAGCCTGCTCGTCTCTACAATAACAGGGCTTACTGAGATATCTCTACTTAGACCGAGAAACTCAAACATGAACTTCAGTATTTCCTCGCGAGCAGCTCTTCCAAGCTGCAGGTTAAAGTGCTTCTGGAAGAGATCTTGAACCACAGACTCGTAGTAGTCTGCGAGACTTTTAGCCTTACTTAAATTAGAGTCGCTAATCGTGAATGTGACTATGAGTGTTGCTTTAATAAAAGGTCTCCCTTTTAGTAGAGCCTCGTAAAGGCTTTTGAGCTTACTGAGTTTAGCTTGAAGTTTCACTCTACGAGCTTCGTCACCAGCGCTCTCGAGATCTACTTGCGTGTTTAGAATATCATTTGATATTTTCTTTAAGAGTTTTTCGGTGTTGAGTTCTTCTTTCAATATGTGTATGTGAACACCTGCTGGTAGGGATTTCAGGAGAGCACTGTAAGACTCTATAAGAGTGCGTGCTGAGCTCTCCGAGAGATCCTCAAGCGCGTATTCCACATTTCTGCAGATCAACACTCGCTTAACTAGGACTTTTCCGGGTAAATGTGTAATAATGTCGGGAGGCTCAAGTGCGAGTTTAAATCCCACTGGTAGAGAAACGCGCAGAGATTCAATAATTCTTTTCACTAGTTTCACGAGTTTTCACCAGTTTTAATACTAAGAGTAGTAGCAGTGAGAGAGCCGCTGAAACATAGAGGTGAGTTATATCACGAGTATGTATGAGCATCTGTACACTGTGGAGAGCAACCACGAGTAGTAATACCATGACAGGCCTCCTCATTTACACTGCCACCAAGTACTTAGCTATACTCGTCGAGACACCTCCCAGTAAGCGCGCCACTCCATACGATATTACTAGTAGAATGGCTATGTAGATTAGTGGCAGAATAGTCAGCTCCACAAACATGTACGTGACGTAGAAAACCATGTATTCCGGTGAAAAGACATCTACTTGTAGTGCAGTGAGTACAAAGGGCTCCATTAGTACATCTGGGCGTACTCTAGCCTGGTAGTTTATAGTAATATTGACTAGGTATGTGCCTGGTTCAAGCTCGTACTTAAGAGCAGTATAGCTGATATTATACCACGTGAATTTCACAATACTAGACTCACTGGCGACTACTCCATTTATGAGTACTTGCAGAGTGTCCGAGCTTTCAATGTAAACGCCGAAATAAGTACTCCTACTCGCCTCTAGGTGAAGTACAAGTGTATTCTCCACTTTAGAGTAGTTCGTGACACTGATGCCGCTACCGAGCTCTACGACTCTAATAGTGTCTAACACTATGAGATCTGGGAGTTTCAATGTACGGCTTGGTGATGTCGTGTACCCGGAGCTCTGAAAACCAGGTAAGGTGAACTCGTATTTTATACCCGCTATTTCAACGAAAGCCCTGTGCTCACTACATGGAAATCCTCCACTAGATTTGTCGACTACGAGTAGTCCACGCTCATTAAAGACATATCTGTAGAGAAATTCCTCATCTCTATAACCCTCAATGACCGCGTAACCCACCGGGTAATCTTTAGCATCCACAAGACTTAACGTAGCTGAGCACACGGGTTCTCTGAGACTGTAGCTAATCATGACGCCACTTGTCACTGTAGCTATGAACTGCGGCATTAGAGGTGTGCCCGCTGAGAAGACTATTACCAGGGCTATGATCATCGCGCCCGCGCCTCTTGCGAGTCTAAATGGCACTGAAATAAGTAGTATACCGAGAGCTATGAGAAAGCCGGCTGCAACTCTGAGTATTAAAGCTATTATTGAAACTGTGAGTAAAGTTGTAAGAGACGTTGTAACTAAATTGACAATTGACGAAATAATTCCCGAGAAAACTGGTCCTAGACCCGCCTCACTCGCAATTACACTAGTAGCTTTGAAGACCGAGAGTACTAGAAACAGAAGCGAGGATCTGTCTGCAACCCATTGCATAAAACTAGCCCAATCAGTGCCCAGTACACTACCTAGATAGTCTATAACTGAGACAAGTGTTCTATACGAGAAGACTAGAACAGCTGAGAAAACCCCGTCAACCATGAGTGTTCTGCCGAGTTTTTTCAGAGTAAAGAATGGAAGTGGCAGTGCTCTTAGCAACGCGCCTAAACAATACGAGAGAACAGATAAGTAAAATGCTAGTGACAGTATATCCACGCAAAACACCACGTTACTTAAGAGTAAGAGGCACTAGTGTTACGGCACTCCAATCGAGGGCTCTGGCATGGGTAGTTGAATTGAAGAGGTTATGTGTGCTATAATTGCAAATACTGTTGTACCCATAGCTAGCCAGAACGCCGCCCAGATAGCGTCCTCGATAAACTTACTTCCAAGTTTCTTCACTCTTAGAAATGGTATTGGTAAACCCCGAATAAGCCAGCCCACAACCCAGGCTAGTAGAAACACAAACCACGCTATAATAACCGTCAGCGTGATCAACTCTTTTACGAAGTCTACTGGATTCACATTTATCACCTCTAAGTGAAAGTGTGCAGGTAAAAATTAGAGAGTTGAGTAAAAGTATTCTAGTTGAGAGTACTTACCTCAGGGGATCTCTCAGTGAGGAGGCTGTGGCCTAGAAGAGTCAAGATATACTGGGACCCGTGGTTGAATATTCCAATTATTAGACCTAGACAGGAGGAAATAAACTTATTCCACGTATTACGACTAAGTGAGCCAGGCGATGCGAGACCCGCTTTTAGAGGAGATCTAGAGAGGCTTAAAGAAGCTCTAAAATACGAGTTCAGTGATCTAGCTTTTTTCGACAAGTACATTAGCGGAAAATTCGTGCTCCTCAACAAGGTACCACACTGGGATCTAATGCACGAGGTCGTGGTTTCAGGTAACGTGATTGGCCAGCTGTACTATGATCCCTTCCGCGAGAAGTGGAGATTTAGACTGACATATCAGGGAGCGTATATAGCGTTACAATTAGGTGTTGTGGAGACTGTTACGAGCCAGCCTCCATTCTACGTTGACCGCGTTATTACAGGTAAGTCGAGTGGATCGGCTAGACAGGTAGTGGTGTTAGACAGTAAAGGAGGTATTCGCGGTATCGGGGAAGCCCGGGGAGATAACAGTGTAGTTATAGTTAAGACTTTTCACGACAGGGCTCTGCCAATAGAGACAAGCGAGAAGGCCGCCTCCATGGACTTCGTGCTCTCTCGTAACCTCGAAGGCCTAGAAAGCCTGGAGGAGAAGTCAATTAAGTTTCTCAGAAGACTGAGTACGAGGTTTAATCTAAAACCAGTTGTCTCCTACTCTGGTGGTAAAGACAGCCTTGTTGCACTAGATCTTGCTCGCAGAGTGTTCGGTGAGCTCGAGGTAATATTCAACGACACGGGTTTAGAGTTACCCGAAACGCTGAAAAATGTCGAGGAAATCTCTTCATTCTACGGGTTTAAAGTACACTATGCATCTGCCGGTGATATTTTCTGGAAATCAGTTGAGGTATTTGGTCCGCCGGGCAAGGACTATAGGTGGTGCTGTAAAGTAGCTAAACTCACACCTATAGCCAAGCTAACTAAGGCAGTGTGGCCTAGTGGGGCGTTGAATATTGTTGGTCAAAGAGCATACGAGTCTCTCGACAGAGCACGAAGTCCTCTAATTTGGCGGAATAAGTGGGTTTCTCACATGACTAGTACTACGCCGATCCAGTATTGGGGTCAGCTAGCGTGCTGGCTTTACATATTCAGGTATAGGTTGCCATACAACAGGCTCTACGAGGAGGGTTTTGACAGATTGGGATGTTACTTGTGCCCGTCTTCAGCACTAGCCGAGTACAGGGAAGTCGAGAAGCTTCACCCCGAGCTGTGGGGAAAATGGTGGTGTGTACTTGAAGCGTGGCGTGAGAAACTAGGACAGCCACCTGAGTGGAGTAGACTAGGGCTTTGGAGATGGCTAACACCAGCTACTGCTAAGAGGAGAATTACTGCTCAACTCGAGAACTACAAGATTAACTGGGAAGAAGAGTACAGGAGAAGACTGGCTAGTAGTAGAGTCGGTATTTACCCTGTGAGAGTTAGCAGAGAGGAGTCAAAACTCGTTGTGGAGTTTAACAACACTATTATACCTGATCACCACGTAGAGATCCTGATCTCTAATCTCGTGAACATGGGCTTTACCGCAAGTACTAGCCAGAACGGTGTAGTAGAGCTCTTTAAAGAAAACCTACACGTAATTATCCAGGGCAGTACACTGACAGCTCACATAGTTAAATCAGAGCACTTTGAGGATCTCGTGGACATTATCAAGAGCATTTACAGAGCTCGCGCATGTGTTCTCTGTGGTAGTTGTGCTGTGTGGTCTCCTCGACGATCTGTACAGTTAACGCTAAGTGGTCCTGAACTCCTTGTTAAGTTAGATGATAAGTCAGCCCGAGTTTTCATTGAAGTGTGCCCCGTAAGTGATCAGCTCGTAGAGAAACTAGTTGTTCCACTTATTCTAGGAGACTACAAAGCCTTTAAACGCAAAAGCAGGAGAAGACCGGAACTTGCAGTTACGCCTGCTTCCTCTTAAAGATCCCCGCTTTAATAAATCTCTTCTCCGCCTCATAGATCTCTTCTAGAATATCAGCTCCACTAAATACTCTACTGAGAATTCTAGCCGCCTCACTAGTACCCACACCCCTAGCTGCAAGAGCTAAAAGCGCCTTGTCTTTAAACCTATATAGTAGCGTAGATCTCGTCACGAGATCTTCATATACTTTCCTCTCATTTCCAGGGATTTTCAGACCCTTTCTAGCCTTATTTAAAATCTCTAGTTCCACCCCAACGTCTCCTTTCAGAAGTGTTAGTGTGGCAAAACCACACTTAGGACACGCGTATTCGTTGAAACTCTCCATGATCTCTTTGACAGATCCCTCCACCTTGTATCCACATCTAATACATACAAGTAAAACTCGTCTTTGTAGTAGCTTATTGAGGTATGTTGACTTGTCAAGAATAGGCAACTCTTTTACAAATGGTATTTCGATGTACTCGAGTACAGCTAAGTGGTGTTTTTGAAGTGTACTGTAAGTTCTAAATATCACTTTAATGGAGCCTCTCAAGATCTCCTCTGCCAGTTGCCTCGCGGATTGAATATCGTAGTCTTTTAGTAAAACTTCCTTTAAAGCCTCGTCACCAATAACAGTGTCAATAAAAGCTTCAAGGAGTCTTCTGCTAACAGGTGAGCCCGGCGAAATAGCTCCGAATCTCTGACCCACCTGGTATATTCTCCAGAGAAGAGCATTGCTGTGACTTGCAACTGCTTTAATAACTTCGGGTGTAGTGTACTTGTGGAGCTCTCTGATCGTGTTAACAAGTTGCTCCACGACACGCGTGTCCACGGGGTCAATGAATCTAATTACTACGGCATAGGGTGTTGAGTGCGCCTCGAATCTAATATATGGGTGAGTGTGTTTGAGAGTGTATCTCACAATATCTCTAATTGCACTGTTAACACGGCTACCCCCAAAGACATTTATAATGACAGCTCTCCACTCCTCAATGTAGTCTACGCAGATAGTCTTATCATCACATAGGTCTTTCACGTAGTCTAGAGTGTCTGTTATGTCCACGTCTCTACTCTGTGACTTATAAAGTCTGAGGATTTCTCCCACTCTAGAAGCTGTAGTGAACTCTACAGGTATGTTTTCGCCTTCCCAGTGTGGTATGAGTGCCTCGGAGAGCTGGATCTCCGCGGGCTCCACGTATAGTTTTGCCTCTTTTTCATTGTAGTTGAGAACTCGCCAAGGCCTTCCAGCTAGAATTATCTTATCACCGGGTGAGATGTTTACAACGACGTACTCCTCGTCCAGAGTGCCTATTCTCTTATCACTTGAGATGTCTATAACGTCGACATCTCTACTAGACGGTATCATGGAGGTCGTGTAGAGGTATAGCCTGGTCTTCTTAGTAGGTCTGAGGATATTATCGCGCTCTTCCAGCACTCGAGTGTATGTTAAAAACTCCACGACTTTCAAGTACTCACTGTACTCTAAATCACCATATAGAGGGGTCTTCTTTACTAGTTCAAAAAGGCCCTCTTTACTCACTCCTTCCGGGTTTAGCGCCACGTATAGTGCTATCGCGTACGCGAGAACGTCTAGAGGCTTCATAACTACGTACTCCTCCTCGAGATCTCCTTTTAGAGCTCTCTGTACAAGTACCTCTGCTTCGAGTCTGTGTAGTATGTTATCCGTGACTATGACTGTTCCCTCGCTGACATCTCCTATTCTATGCCTACTTCTGCCAACACGCTGAACTAGTCTAGTTACTTGTCTAGGTGACATGTACTGTACTACGTGATTTACGTGTCCAATATCTATGCCCAGCTCTAGGCTTGACGTGGCTACAAGCACATTCACTTTTCTCTCTCTAAATGCTCTCTCAACACTCTCTCTGTGCTGCCTTGAGAGGCTTCCGTGGTGCACTTCCACTGCTAAATTGTGTATTTGACTTAAACGCCTTAACAGGTAATTGAGGCTCTCTGCGAGAGATCTAGTGTTGGTGAAGACTAGTACGTGTTTGTGTTTTCTAGCTATATCTAGAATAGTTGTGATTCTCGTTGCCAGTACGCAGTTCTCGATCTCGTTGCAGATAAGCCTGCACTCATCGCTAGTACAGTCTGTGGGACTTACGACTTCTATTTTAAAGGCCCTTAAGCTGGGATCTCTGATCACCACGGCATCTGCGCCTGGAGAGATCATTTTAACGGCTAGCTCTGTGTTGCTCAGCGTGGCCGTCAACGCCACTTTAACTAGTTTTCTACCGAGAACTTTCTCTAGAAAACTGAGAACCGTGAGTAGCAATGCACCTCGCTTACTCTCGAGGATTTCACGATACTCATCAATAACAACAAACCTCAGGTTTCTTAGCTTCTCTCGGAGAGACTCATCTAGCAATATGTAATTAAGAGACTCGGGAGTAGTTATTAGTATGTGAGGGGGCTTCTCACCCAGCTTCTTTCTGAGACTACTTGGTGTGTCACCGTGTCGCACTGCAACACTTAACTCAAAACACGTTGCAATATTACTCAACCTACGCTCGAGATCTCTATTTAGCGCTCTGAGAGGAGTAATGTATACTGCAGCTACAGGCTCTACTCTCTCAACCGAGATCTTCAGCATTATGGGAAATACCGCGGCCTCAGTCTTGCCGCTTCCAGTAGGCGCTACTACTACTGCGCTCTTACCTCTAAGTATGTGTTTTAAACACTCGTGTTGTAGAGTCGTTAACTCCCCGTATCCCAGCCTTTTAAGACACTCGACTATTTTAGCTAGACCCCCTAGTATCATTGCGTAGTCCTTGCTACTTAGCTCTTTATATTCCCACTTAATCTAGTACTAATACAGTACCATGTTTTTAGAACCCCTATAGGGGTTTAAACTAGTAAATCACTAAAATATCTAGTAGTGACGTGTTTGTGGTAGTTGACTTGTGTCTCGTGCTTTAAGTCAATTTAGTAGAGACATTGCTGTACTGGTTGTCAATTTCCTAGTTTACATTATAACTGACTTTGTGTATGGACTTAAAAGTACACGGCAAGGTGTTCTGGGAGGGCTTATTCTACATGTACCCATCTACATCTCAATAGTGACTTTAATACACGTGCTCATTGTCTTTACACTGACTTATAGTTTCGTGTTTACAGCTTTGAATAGACTCTGTTTCTACTTGCAAATAGTACTACTCGGGTATGAAAAACTATCAATGACAAGTTTAACTAGAGAAGTTTTTCTGTTTTTATCAGGATTAATTATTGCCCGACTTCTAGTAGCTACAAGGCTTCACATTACGTACTCTAGAAGTAGAGAATTAGAAGGGTTTTTCAAAAACCTGATTACCCAGAGACCACGTATTAGAGAAGTAGTTAACGTAACACCTACTTTACTAGCCTCTCACAGTATAGCGTTCTCCCTATTTATACTACTTGCTACTACTCTATTCACTACGCGAGGTGTTAGTCTAGAGAAGTGTGCCTCGACTATTACTCTACACCTCTATATTCAGCCTACTCTCCTCGCTATTTCTCTCCTCTACTCTCAACGCAGGGAACCGGGCGAGACATTACTACTAGGACTGTTCTCAGGGGCAGGATTGCTCGGAGTCCTGCCATTACTGTCAGCACTACCTAGAAAAACCCTGCACATTAAGCCCGCTAAAAGAGCCTTCTACACAGAACCCATAGGTATCTTTGTTGGAGTAGCTGAGGCCGAGATGATTTATGACAAGCCCCACGAAGTGTACACAGAGATCCCACAAGAACACGTTCTCAGCGCTCGGGGCAGAGAGACGTGGTTTTTTAGAGAGACACGCCAACCTATTTACGTAAAACTAGAAGACCTAAACACACCACACATTGTTGTTATAGGGGCTTCTGGCACGGGAAAGACAACTCTAGTAAAACACCTCGTGTTGGAGTCTAATAGAGTCTACGGCTACCGCTTCCTAATAATAGATCCTCACGGAGAGTACTCAGACCTAGCTGAGAGAGTTCCCTGCAGAGTTATCGACGCCTCAAAATACTCTATAAACCCACTAGTGCTCGAAAACACCCCGCCTAGAGATAGAGCCTTGCAACTCTCACACGTCCTTGCATCTATTTTTAAACTCGGATTTATTCAGAGAAGACTCCTCGAGGAGGTTATTCTAAAAGCCTACGCTAATAAAGGCGTAACAGAAGACCCAGAGACGTGGAGACGCGAGCCACCCACACTAAGAGACCTCACAATTGCCTGTAAGGAGCTCAGTGAATTAAATCCAGAGTATCTCCGTGTACTCCCTTACTTGAACTTAATTAGCGAGAGCATGGGCGAGGGATCACCTCTAAGTATAGAGGATTTACTACGAGAAAACAGCATAATAGATCTGAGCAGAGTCTCGAGCGACTTCGCAAAAGCCATACTTGTGGAGACATTAATGTACATGTTAATAAGCAAAATGTACCGCGCTAAGAGAATGCCTCTTCAACTCGTCATAGACGAGATCAGGCACATTATGCCCAGAGCACTGGGTGTAGAACTCCTCTCTAGGATATTCATGGAGAGCAGGAAATTCGGGTTCTCAACAATAGTGGTGTCACAAGATATCAAGAGAGTGCCCAGAGCACTAGTTAATAATGCAGGGTTAAGAGTGTTCTTCGCGCTCAACGAGCCCGAGAGCGTGAAAATAGCCGCCGATATAATTGGCGGTACTATTAAGGTTAAAAACATATGCATATCAGAGGCTCTTAGAGCTCTAAAACAACACACATTTATACTACACGCAACAGGTTCCGAGAACATCTATATAGCGAGATCCATTCTCCCGGAAGAATAGGGCAGGCTACATGTCCAGCAGTACTGTGAGAGGAGTTAGTGATAAAAAGCCCAATATTGTTTAAGGTAATTGTCAACTAGGTCGGGAAAATGCTTCTGGAAGAAGACATTAGTGAAGAGCTTGAAAGTAGTGAAGCCGCGGAAGTGACTGAAGAGGAGGAGGGTGAAGTCGTTATTGATCAGTTGAGGTTTTTCGTCGATATCAGTAAAGCCTGGCGCAATGTTATACACCACAACTCACCTCTAGAAACTCTGATATCTATGCGAGAGAAACTTACAGCTCTGAAAAAACGTGCTCTCAGCACGCGAGCTGAGAAAAAGACTAAAGGTGAAAAGAAAGCAAAGAAGAAGTCTACTAAAAAGACAAAGTCTAAAAAGCAGAAAAGTAAGAAAAGGAAATAGTCATAAAAAGACGTTGATCACACTAAACCAGCATAACGACGCAGACCCCGCGTGTTTAAAAAAGTAGTAGTTGTGTTATATCTAGTGGTCTCGTAAACATACATTTTTAAGACTAAGTGTGCTGACTCTGAGTGTAGGTGGTAGTTGTGTTTAAAATTACATATCCAAATGCCTCTAAACTTAAACGGGTATTTCAAGTTCTCGTTAAAATTAGCGATGAAGTCCCTTTCTTCGCCACATCAGAGGCTCTTGAAGTTAAAGTCATGAGCCCCGATAAGACTGTCATGGGTGTTTTCAGGGCTCCGAGTATTGTGTTTGAAGAGTACAATATTGATGGTGAAGAGAGCTTTATTGTCTCGGGAACAGAGCTTAAAAAAGCAGTTAAGAGAGCTGCAAGAAACGATGTAGCTGTCCTTGAGCTTGACAGGGAAGGTGGAGTTCTCAAATTCACTCTTCAAGACAAGAAGACAGGGCTTGAAAGAGAGCTCGCAGTGCCTCTAATACCAAAACCCGTTGAGCCCCTACCCGATATACAGCTTGACTTAAGTGTAACGTTTACAATGCTATCTCAGGATTTCAAGAACATTGTAGGCGACCTCAAGCTCGTGGGAGACGAGGCTACATTTATATATGAAGCTGGAAAAATAACTATTATTAGCACAGAGCAACAAAAAGAATACAAATGCGACTTAACTGAGGGCAACCCCCTAATACTTCTCTCATCTATTGTCGAGAAGGCGAGAGCTTCATACAGTATAGACCTGCTAGTAGAAGCTGTGAGAGCAGCTACTATTGCTAAGAACGTGACAATATCATTTGACACGGGTAAGCCGATGAAAGTGGAATATGACATTGGTGATGGAAGTAAGCTAATATACTGGTTAGTACCTAGAATCTAGGATTTTCTCAACTTCTACCCTCAAGGGCCTTCATGAGCTCTTCAAATACTTTTTTCCTCTCTTCACTAGTAACAGCCCTGGTTTTCACCTGTGGAGATAGTAGTTCAGGCGATAATCTCCACGCTGGAGACCTACATTTACTCATCCACAGAGGGCAGCTCACACAACACATAAAGTCCACTGAGAGCTCTGGTAGCAAAGTACATTTAAGTGTAGGTTTATAGAGCCCGCAGAAATCACATCTCTCCCAGTATATTGTCACCCAGATTCACCTGTAAACTAAATACTCAGAGTGTTTTTAAGTTAATTAAAGATTTATAACGTAGAGGTCAAGTGATCGATCACGAGTTTAACTACAACAAAACCATCACGTAAAGGCCGAGGTCACGGTATATGCTAGTACAGCAGACACGTACGCGACAATTAGCATTAATACTACTACTTTAATAGTGAATTTTAAACTCCTAGTCTCGCTGTATATTGTCGCGAGAGTCGCTAGACAGGGAACATAGAGTGTTACAAAAATCGCCAGTGCTATTATTGAGGACCCGGAAATACCTATAGTAGTGAGCGCCTCTCTGATACTTCCCGTGCCTGTTACCATGACAAGAACAGCAATAAAGATCTCTTTGGCTAGGAAACCCGCAGTAAGTCCCAGTATTATAATCCATGCATTCTCCCCTGTAATACCTAGTGGTACTAGCATGGGTGTAAACACTTTAGAAAACTGCGCCGCTAAGCTCTCACCCGGATCACTAGTAAAGCCTGATCCTGGGGATGTGTGAGTTAGGATCCAAAATAGTATGTTAGCTAAAAATATCACTGATCCTGCTTTTACCAAGAAGTGTTTAGTATGCCACCACGTGTACCACCAGACAACTTTAGGTATTGGCCTGTGTAGAGGAGGTTGCTCTAGCAATAATCTGATCTCTACAGCTTCACCTCTCTTAAGACTCCACCAGTGGAGAACAAACCCTAAAATGAAGAACACCGTGAAAGCTACTATATAGCTGGAAGCTACTAGCAGAAAGCCCTCTTTTACAGCTGTAGCTAAAGCCAGTAAAACTACTAGTCTTGCTTGGCACGGTATAAATGGCAATAACATGATTAACCTAGCTCTCTCTACACTACTTGGAATATTCCGAGTTACTAGTATGCCTGGTACGTTACATCCTAGTGAAAGTGATAGTGGAAATAATGCATGACCAGAAAAGCCCAGCTTCTCAAATAAAATATGAATTCCTATAGCAATCCTCGTTAATACGCCAGAGTCTTCGAGAACCCCGATGATCGCGATCACTATCATTATTAGCGGTAAAAAGAGCAATATAGTCCCTATACCTCCTAAAATAGCCTCGCTCAAAAATAACGCGAGAACGCTCTCGCCGAGAGCACTTTTAAGCATATCTGAGGACCATTCCACAAATTTCTCAATTAGAGAGCCAATAGTATACTCCTCAATGGTATTAGCCAGCTCCTCAAGTCCAAATTGCTCTAATATGTGAGTTACGGGAAACCCTGTGTTTACTGTGAATACTGCTAGAAAGGCAACGAAAATAACCATAATGCTTATAATTGGTGCAAGAACAGGGTGATAGAAGAGCTTTGATATAGTGACTTCTCTTTTCACACCTACCTGCACAACACAAGACTTTACAATATTCTCGGCATAATTAAACCTGCTGCGGGCTATTATAACTGCCGGGTCAACTTTTAGTATTTTAAAAGCCTCTTCTCTCAACTCGAGGAGAGCTCTATACAGGTCTTCACTCTTAGACTTTATCATTTCTAGGGTTTCGGGATCGCCCTCGAAGACCTTCACAGCGAGCCATCTAGGCGATATATCAACACCACTTTGTTCTAAGAGATCTTCTGCCGCCTCTATGTACGTGTTTAATTCGCCATAGTCGATACTAGCATGCCCTTTTTCAGCTGACTTGTAAACCTCTACTATTTTCTCTATAAGCTCACTTATACCTAGACCTTTCACCGCGGATAGAGGTACTACTGGAACACCCAGCTGTTTTTCGAGTAGGTCGAAATTTATGTGAATACCTTTGCTGTGGGCCTCGTCCACTTTAGTCACGCCAATTACAGCTCTTTTTGTAAGCTCGAGAATATCTAGAGGCAAATACAGTGTCCTAATTAGCGAGAGAACATCCACAAGAACAACTATAACATCAGGGTTTTCGTTAATAACGTAATTCCTAGATATTTTCTCCTCCGGTGTAAATGCTGCTAATCCATAAACACCTGGAAGATCCACTAAATGAATTTCGTAATCGCGATATTTTATAACACCTTCTGTCTTGCTCACTGTAGTACCGGGCCAATTAGTAACTATTGCAGAACCTCTTGTAAGTACATTAAATAGCGTTGATTTCCCCACATTAGGCTGTCCTATTACGGCAACTCTGATTTTAATCGTGGAGATTCCACCCTGACTACTAGTTTTTGCGCTATTCCCCGGCTTATAGAGATCTCCGTGTCGTGAACACTAATAACCATGACTCCCCGTCCACTATTCACAAGAACCTTGACCTTGGCGCCAGGCACTATTCCCATATTCAGTAATCTAGAGAGCAGTCCTCTCCCCGCATTTATAGAGATTATTGTAGCGATCTTTCCCTCGCTTACCTTGTCAAGCGTTGTGATGGTCTCTTCATACTTCACTGAAAACACCTGGTTGACTTAAACACAGCTATCCAGGGAGTATTTACTGGTGAAGGTTTATAAATTTAGATAAGTCTAAATTTATGACTCTACAGCTGGGTAAAGACCGGTTCTAAGATAACTATAAAAGCTACGTGCTTGCTTACTTCTCTTAACACTTGATCTTGTCTTATCACTGTGTACCTGGGTGTCTGCTCTACTACTTCTATAATCATCCCCGGCTTTAATTGTAACTCTTTTAAAGCCGGTAGAATTGTCGAGAACTCGCCTGCTATTCTCTCAACTCTGTAAAACCCTCTCACAGCTTCGCTTAACTTTGTGTGCTTTTTAGTTGCCAAGACACTGGTCTCCGTGATCTCGGTACCCGGAATAACGTTTCCGTGTGGACACTTCTGAGGATATCCCGCGAGAATATACATTCTCTCTACTAGTTCATCTGGCAAGTGCTCCAAGTAATGTGCGTAGTAGTGCGAGTCAAAAATATCAACGCCGAGATTATAGGCTAAAAACGCCTCAGCTATTCTGTGTTTTCTAACAATCCTCCTTGCCAGGTTCTCGCCCTTATCCGTCAAAGTGACTTCTCGGTACTTGCATCTCTTGACAAGTCCTATTCTCTCAAGATGAGAGAGGGCTTTAAATGTAGTTGAAGGCTTTACTCCGAGTTCTCTTGAAATATCCGAGAGCTTAACTAGACCGTAAACTTCACGTAGCCTGTATATTGTTGACACGTAATCCTCATGACTAACTTCGAGAAGCCTAGCTCTTCGAGCCCCCATGATTACTCCAGCTGATTCAACTTCGCCGAGAGACATTAAAACAGTGGACACTTATATTTTTAAGCATTGAGTCACTTGGAGTTTAGGGGGGTGTTTATGCCTAGAGAAGTAAAAGACCCTGACGAGTTCATTAAGATATCTGAGCGCGCTGTAGAGTGCAGAGTAGTTAAGCTTGAAGAAGAGGGTGTAGCCAAGGTAAAGGCGAGAACGAGGAGATATCTCTACACTATTAAAATACCGCTCAGCGAGCTCGAAGAATTTCTCAAGAAGCTGAAATGCTCAAATATAAAATTCATAGAATAGAGCCGGGGGCGGGATTCGAACCCGCGATTTAGCGGGTATCTAACACAAGAGCCCTGCAGCCCGCCGCCTTCGACCGCTCGGCCACCCCGGCACCTCTTTAAATTTAACAATATACCCTCTTAAAACTCTTACTACTACACCACTATTCACTGTGAAGAGCGCGCTAAGTAGATATGGGTATTGAGACTAAATAGCGAAGTTTTGCACACATATTACTTAACGTCGAGCTCGGCTGATTTTGCCGCTTTAATGTTTAAAGCTGCCTCTGCAATACCGTTTGAGTACCTTGCAATTCTCTTGAGACTATCCAGTATTAGTGTTATGGCTACTTTCTCGTGTACATTAATTTGAAGAGGCATTATTTTATTTTGAAGTGCGTTTTCAATATTGTGAACGATCTCTCTACTTTCACTTATAACCTCCTCAGCACCTCTTCTACTAAGATTATACAAGGCATCCATAGCCTTGTTCAGGAGTTTTCCGTCTCTCTCGAGAAATTCACACACGAATTCACAGTTTTTGAGACCTCCAACACTCAGTACTCTCCTTGCAATGGCGACTACGTGGTCTGCTATTCTCTCCAGGTTCCTGGCAATTATTCTGTAACTGAGAACTTCAGTTATGTTTGCTATTCCGAGTTCATGCTGAGATTTCACGTCGAGAAGAGCTAGTGACAGCTCTCTCACTATCATGTGGTGAAATCTGTCCGCTTCATCATCTCTCTGAATTATCGCGTGCGCATAGTTTAGATCACTAGTTTTAAGTAGAGTTAAACAGTCTTGCATCATGTTGTCTACTATTAAGTGAAGACGTCTAATAGCACTTAGTAATGGTAATTCGCGAATATCTATGAGGACTTTGAATACTACTGTGTTAAAAGTCTCCTCAACAACCTCTATGCCGGCGAGTTTTGCTCTCGCAATACTCTTTACTTCACTCACAAACTTAGCTAGATCAGGTATGTTTTTGTCGAATGTAACGTTTATTAAATTATACCCGGCAATATAAGTTGCTAGGAGAACTCTCAATACCTGTTGAGGGTTGACTCCAGCGTGAACTCTTATATTAGCTCTTAACGCTAAAGGCTCTGTTCTAGGAGGAGTAATTACTAGCTTATCACCGTATTTCTCTATAATAACGTAGTCACCGCTCTTTAACTTAACAGAGTCCACCCACTCCTTAGGCAGAGTAATGATGTACGATGATGACCCTGTCTTCTGAACTCTCCTCTTCTCTATGCTAATCAATCTGATCCCCCACATCTATATGTATATATTCAAACTAGAAAACTACCTTGCCGGGTTTATATAAGTATATCGAAGAATATTGAGAATGGCCTCGTAGCTCACTTCTAATACGTGAAGCCTGTAAATAGTCTTGGAGAGCCAGTGGGCCCGCGGGGATTTGAACCCCGGACCTCCGCCTCTCTTAGATAGCTTGTAAGGGCGGCGTCCTACCAGGCTAGACGACGGGCCCTTGTATGAAATATGAGAAGTGTAAGAGTATTTATAAAGGTGACTTCATGGAGGACATGGCTAGTTTACTGAGAGAGGAAAAGTCCCGCCGGGGGGATTTGAACCCCCGACCACCCGGTTTCTACCCCCTCACTACAGCCGGGCGCTCTGCCGCTGAGCTACGGCGGGGTTTCCGTAGGAGACTATTCTACTAAAATGCCTATAAAAGCTTTTCACCGTTGAAATCTAGAGAAGTCTCTTTTTGCTACTGTAAGGAGAGCTGTGTATGAGCAGTAGTATTGAGTTTATTCGGGACACGCTGAGGAGGGATTTAGAGGAGGTCAATTTTGTTTTAAGTGAGAAAGACCGTGTTAGAGAGGAGATTATTAAGTTATCGCGCGATATCACAAGGCTGAGTAGTCGTGTAGTGAGCAGTGTGCACAGAGAGAGATTTGATGATGCTAAGCGGGAGCTTACAACACTGAGAGAGCAAGTGCAGAGATTACTAGGTCTTGTCAAAGACCACGATGACTTAAAGTACTCGGGTCTAGTCTACAACAGCTTAAGCGAGTACACAGAGGCCGCGCTCTTCTACTCGGTAGTTGTGGAGCACAGGCTTCTCTCACTAAGAGAACTGGGAATACCAGTAGTTCCGTATTTACAGGGGCTCGGAGACTTAGTAGGGGAACTGAGAAGGCTTGTAGTGAGGCTCCTGGATCAGGTGCGTGTAGAGGAGGCTGAAAACTACCTCAAGATCATGGAGACCATATACGAGGGGCTGAGGGAGCTAAACTACCCTGATCCTCTAATTCCAGGTGTCAGGCACAAAGTCGATGTTGCCGCGAGATTAGTAGAAGACACCAGGGTGCTTATTCTCAACACGAAAAACTCACTTCGATGTTACAGCACGTCAACAGCGTAGTTTAAGCTTAGAGGTCAGCACGGCTCTTCTACATCACTCACTCAGTGTCGCGGTTTCTCTTCATCTCATGACTTAATTAGTGGTTTAACTACTTCAAAAATCTTCTTCCTGAAGTTCCTCCTATCAAGTTCTAAAGCTCTTAAACGCCCACTTACACTCAGAATTCTCCAGAGCTCAGGGTTGTTTTGAAGTGCGAGAACATGACACCTAGCCTCTTTAAGATCACAGTAGGGGAGAGCTATTCTACTGTTCTCGAGAGCTATGTCTATCCAACTACCTGAATCACGTGGCAAGATCACAGGAGTCCCGGCGGCCATAGCCTCTACAATACTTATACCAAAATGCTCTCTAGGAGTTACATGAACATATAATAGCGAGGTCCTATAGAGCTCTACTAGCTCTCTGCGAGAGACGTTGGTTTTAATTTCAAAATAATCATCTATGTTTAATTTCGTAGCCATATTCACGAGCTCATCGTACAGAGGCTTATTCCTACTCGAGAGAACCCCAACCAGAATTGTGTGGATCCTATGTTTTCTCAATAAGTAGGCTAAGTAAACTGCTCGTTCAGGGTGCTTCTCAGGACTAATTCTCGCGACAACTAGAACTCTCCTGTCTCTCTCTGCGAAATCTAGAACGGGCTTGTCGAGTACATCATCCAAGTTCACTGGTGGGTTAACAATAATCGAGTCTATTGAGAAGACCTCTCGCAGAAAACTCGCCGTGAACTTCGAATTCGCTATGTACAATTTAATGCGATTTTTAATTAGCGGAAAGAGCGCGGTGTTGATAAAAGAATACATGTTACCGAGTAATTGCGAAATTCCCGATAAGCCGGGATAGTAAACCTTGCAGTCTAAGAGTGAGGGGTAGTGAAGATACAAGACATCTCCTGAACCCGACAAGACGTCACCACTGGCATTTATTGTGAGAAGAGGCTTATTCGGCGGCTTGCCGACATTGATGCCTTCTAGTTCTGAGTGGTTAATACCGAAAAATTCCGCGAATTTCTCGAGATCGCGGCGAGACTTAGTAGTAATTGAATCTACATACACGTCATAGCCTTTCTCAGCAAAAGCTATGGCCATTTCCAGTACCACGTAGTGAGAGCCGCCGGGACCCATAAAATAGGCATTTAACATGTGGTGTTTTATGGAAATATGCCCTGTCAAGACCCCTCACCGGCATTATCTCTAGGCATAATAATTGCGGAGAATCCCAGCTCTACTAGATGATTTCTAAGACTCTCCGCATAGCCTCCACGAGAGCCGTCTACTACTACGAGCCTGGGATTTGCACTAACTACGTAGTTGACCAGGTCGTCGAAATCCGCGTGATCACTGAACGAAACTAAGTAAGTGTACTCGTCGACTTTTCTAAAGGGCTCTAATGAAGCTCTACC